>OWJE01000181.1_pt1 | contig 42435 bp, 33 predicted proteins | sample 1732931 | NCBI WGS metagenome assembly OWJE01 (sample SAMN05065769, study PRJEB22554) | human gut metagenome | biome: ENVO:2100002; feature: ENVO:00000062; material: ENVO:00002003 | host: Homo sapiens | place: USA | reverse complement strand
TCACCAGGAATAACAAAGTGGATTATGCGGTAGTTTATGGTGAATTCATGTACAAAGCAAAGTCATGGCCTTACGAACGGCGTGTGGTATGCAAGGTTGAAAAGCCGGAAAACCAGATGGTTTACATGTACACCTTTGTTGTCACAAACATGGATTCCTCACCAGGGTATCTTATCAAGTTTTACTGCAAGCGAGGGCTGATGGAAAACTTCATCAAAGAAAGTAAATCCGGTTTTGATTTTGCTTCCGTAAGCAGTCATACCAGAATCGTAAATGCAAACAGGCTTCAGGTACACGCTCTTGCTTATAACATATTTAATTGGTTTAGACGATTGGCGTTATCAGCAAACATGCGCAAACAACGCATTGATACCGTCCGTTTAAAACTGCTGAAGATTGCTGCAAAAGTAGTTCATTCAGCAAGATATATCACATTCAAGCTGTGTAGCAGCTGCCCTTATAAAAATGAATTCTATGAGACACTTTCAAATATCGGTAAGCTGAATGTACAGCTGGAATAGTAACTATTAACGAACCTTGACAGCTTAATAACCGCTCAGAACTCTGCCACAGGGATTTTATACCCTTTTTGGAGATTGGTTGAGCGATGTTTAGGCTACATGGGTCAATTTTGGGATTCATGGTACAGTTACCAGTTCAGATACTGCTCCGTGAATAATTCAGGTTTATTACTGTGATCCCATGAGAAGCGGACAGAAAGGCGGCATTGAACAGGCACACACCATGCTCCGCATGATACTGCCGAAACGAACTACCTTTGAATTCCTGACTCAATGGGATGTGAATCTAATCACCAGCCACATCAACTCAACACCGCGGGAGAGTTTGAATGGGCGTACACCGTATGATGTCGCCCTGGAGGCTTTTGGGGAAGACGTCTTAAAAGCATTTCAGCTTAGGCGTATTGACCCTGACAAAGTCATCTTAACACCTAAGCTGATCCGCTATAACCACTAACCCATGAAGAAATCTGCTGTCAGACTGGAAGTAAACTTTTCACATTTTTCAAATGTGGCTGGTGGAATTTAGTCGTGCACACCGACCTCCAGCAGCTTGTTTGCCATACAGAAAAACAGAAAATTTCGCCATAGATTACTTGTATTATAGCATAGATTCCGCTTTTCTTCTTAAAAATCACTAGATTATAAGCAACTTTTAAAAGAGCGGTGGAATTTACTTTTGCACTGGAATTTACTTTTTCAAGTCAGCCTGCCCTTTGCGTTTTTGGTCCAACCTTTTATTTCCACTTGACTTCCCCCACAACATCTGGTATATATAGCTTATACCGATCATATGACTGACGGATAAGTGGATAAACCACGTGAAGTATGATCGAAGAAAGCCGACCGTCTGGGCAATCATAGCGCAGACCGTGGGCTGTTTTTTTGCCCTTTTGTCTGATGGCGCATTCTGCGCCGCGCTGTGATTCTGTAACAGCTGAGATCTCCCTGAAGAGAAAATTTCCCATATGGCAGATTTTGATAATGATTCTCATTTAACGTATTGTCTTTTCCTGTCAAGGTCTGTTATAATGGCGAAGCATTTCTTCACAACCGAAGATTTCAGAATGATCCCTTTTTAAACAAATGGTAATGCAAACAAGGAGGAACCACCATGTCTGAACAGAATACCAGAAACGGAAACGCTGATGTTTTCAAAAAAGCCTGGAGAGGATTTCAGGGTGCAAAATGGACCGACGAGGTCAATGTCCGCGAATTCATCCAGAATAACTATACCCAGTACGACGGAACCGAGGATTTCCTCGCAGCTCCGACCGAAGCTACTGATAAACTCTGGGGACGTCTTCAGGAGCTCCAGAAAGAGGAACGCAAAAAAGGCGGCGTCTTAGAGTGCGAGACTGAGATCGTATCCAGCCTGACTTCCTACGGCCCGGGCTATATCGACGAGGGCTTAAAAGACCTCGAGACCATCGTCGGACTCCAGACAGACAAACCGTTAAAACGTGCATTCATGCCTTTCGGCGGAATCAAGATGGCTGAGGAAGCTGCCGAAACTTACGGATATAAGGTAAATGAGAAGTTCCACAAGATCTTCACTGAATACCACAAAACTCACAACCAGGCTGTTTTTGATGCCTACACACCGGAGATGAAGGCTGCCCGCCACTGCCACATCGTAACCGGTCTTCCGGACACCTACGGACGCGGACGTATCGTCGGCGACTACCGCCGTGTGGCCCTTTACGGTATCGATTTCCTGATCGAGGAGAAAAAGAAAGACCTGGATCTCTGCGGAAATGGCGCAATGTACGATGAGATCATCCGCCAGAGAGAGGAGATCGCAGAACAGATCCGTGCCTTAAAGGGCATGAAGGAAATGGCAAAGATCTACGGATATGACATTTCCGGCCCGGCAACAAACGCAAAAGAGGCGATCCAGTGGCTTTATTTCGGCTATCTTGCCGCTGTTAAGACTCAGAACGGCGCAGCTATGAGTGTTGGACGTATCTCCACCTTTATCGATATCTATGTAAACCGTGACCTCGAGGAAGGGACACTTACTGAGGCCCAGGCACAGGAACTGATCGACCATATGACCATGAAGTTCCGTATGGTGAAGTTTGCAAGAATCCCGTCCTACAACCAGCTCTTCTCCGGTGATCCGGTTTGGGCGACACTGGAAGTTGCAGGTCTCGGACAGGACGGACGTCACATGGTAACAAAGACAGACTTCCGTTTCCTCCATACTTTAGAGAACATGGGCCCGTCCCCAGAGCCGAACCTGACTGTACTTTACTCCTCCCGTCTCCCGGAGAACTTCAAAAAGTACGCGGCAAAGATCTCCGTTGACACATCCTCGATCCAGTATGAGAACGATGATGTGATGCGTCCGGTATGGGGCGATGACTACAGCATCTGCTGCTGCGTATCCGCTACCCAGACAGGTAAGGAGATGCAGTTCTTCGGAGCACGTGCAAACCTTGCGAAGTGCCTGCTCTACGCGATCAACGGCGGTAAAGACGAGAAGTACAAGACAAAGGACGGAAAGCCGATGCAGGCTGGTCCGGAGTACGCACCGATCACCTCCGAGTATCTTGATTATGACGAGGTGATGCATAAGTATGACCTGATGATGGACTGGCTGGCAGGAATCTATGTAAACATCCTGAACCTGATCCAGTATATGCACGATAAATATTACTATGAGGCAGCTGAGATGGCTCTCATCGATACCGATGTACGGCGTACCTTCGCAACCGGTATCGCAGGCTTCTCCCACGTGGTAGACTCCCTCTCCGCGATCAAGTACGCAAAGGTAAAGGTTGTCCGCGACGAGAACGGCATGGCGACAAGCTTCGTAACAGAGGGTGATTTCCCGCGTTACGGAAACGATGACGACCGTGCGGATGATATCGCGGTTTGGCTGTTAAAGACTTTCTTAAAGAAAGTGAAAAAGTACCACACCTACAGAAATTCCGAGCCGACTACTTCGATCCTTACGATCACATCCAATGTGGTTTACGGTAAGGCAACAGGCGCTCTCCCGGATGGCCGTGCAGCGTTTACACCGTTCGCACCGGGTGCAACTCCGTCTTACGGTGCTGAGCAGAATGGTCTTCTCGCTTCCTTAAACTCCGTTGCAAAGCTTCCGTATGAGTACGCTCTCGACGGAATCTCCAACACTGAGACGATCGCTCCGGGTGCACTCGGACATTCTGAGGATGAGAGAAAGAACAACCTTGTCCATGTTCTCGACGGATATTTTGATCAGGGTGCTCATCATCTTAACGTGAATGTATTCGGTCTTGATAAGCTGAAGGACGCGATGGAACATCCGGAGAAACCGGAGTACGCAAACTTCACGATCCGTGTTTCCGGTTATGCGGTTAAGTTTATCGACCTGACAAGAGAGCAGCAGCTTGATGTCATCGCAAGAACCTGCCACGAGGCGATGTAAGAAACAGGTAGCAATCTAATCCTTTTCTGGTTATGGACCGTGCGGCAAATACGCGGACCTGTTAAGCAGTTACTAAAACAGCTCATTAACTTTATCCATTTAAAATCAGCCGGGAATGATTTTGTTCCCGGCTGAGCCTAAATTTACAAAGTTTCGCTCCGCTTGGCACGGCATTCTGCTGTCTGCTCTTTTCACAGCACTTTTTATTTTACTTTTGCACACTATCTCCGCCCCCGCATGTTCCGGGAGAAAGGAAACTTCTATATGGAAACAACAGGCTACATTCACTCCATCGACAGTTTTGGTTCCGTAGACGGACCCGGCGTCCGTTTTGTGACTTTTCTTCAGGGCTGCCATATGCGGTGCCGGTATTGTCATAATCCGGATACCTGGAAACTGGCGAACACCAATGCCGTTTCTGACCACCAGCTCTCTGGAAATTTAGATCCTGCTAATGCGGCTGAAAATACGATTTCTGACAGCGCAGCATCTTCTTCCGTCTGTAATTATAAAGAAATGACTCCATCCGCCCTGATCAAGCAGGCGCTCCGCTACAAGCGTTACTGGGGAAAAGAGGGTGGACTCACGGTCAGCGGCGGTGAGCCGCTTTTACAGCTGGACTTCATGGTGGAACTCTTCCGCCTCGCAAAAGAAAACGGCGTCGGCACAGTGCTCGACACTGCAGGACAGCCGTTTACAAGGGAAGAGCCTTTTTTCTCAAAACTCAATGCGCTCATGGAAAACACTGACCTCGTCATGCTGGATCTGAAGCACATCGACCCGGAAAAACACCGTTCCCTGACCGGTCACACCAACGAAAATATCCTGGCTTTCGCCAGATACTTAAACGAGATCGGTAAACCCATGTGGATCCGCCACGTCCTCGTCCCCGGCGTGACCGATGACGATGAGAATCTTTACGGCGTCCGCGCGTTCCTGGACACGCTGTCCAATGTAAGAAAGGTCGAAGTTCTTCCGTACCATACGCTCGGAATCTACAAATGGGAGTCTCTCGGCATCCCCTACACTTTGAAAGATGTGGATCCACCGACGGCGGAATCTGTGAAGCGGGCGGAAAAGATTCTGGGGGGCCAGAAATAAGTTTTTTACAGATGGACGTTCTGTAATCTATGCCAACTTGTTTCGCTGAAGCTATCATGAAGCCGCTAGCGAACTTTTTAATTTCTGTGATTTTCACATTTTATTTTTCTTTTCAGTCTATATTTTCTTACGGTCAGCGCAGCAGGTGCTAGACCTGCTGAATGCCTACGCTTTCTGCCTATACAAATAAAACACGTGCTGTCCAAGGTTGCTTCTATCTGACTTCGACAGTACGTGTTTTTTGTTTTTTGAAGCTTTTCATTACCTACATAGTTACTATTATAGAAAGTCACAAGTGTGAAATTGTGTTGAATCTGTGAATACTTGTTTTACAGGCACGGATGGACAATGATAAAATACCTTTAACGAAAGGAAACCGCGGAAAACTTTCAAACAAAAATCCTATGGAGAAAGGGTGAAGTTCTAAATATGAATGAACTTGACGCAAATAAAAAGGCAGAAGAACTTTTGCATGGAGCATATGATCTGCATGTTCATTCTTCACCATCTGTTTTTCCGCGGGCAATGGACGGATTCCAGATTATTCAGGAAGCCGATGCAGCAGGAATGGCTGGCATTTTGTTGAAAAGCCATTATGAATCAACCGCTCTTCGAGCAGAACTGATCAATCAATATAGTGGCTGCAGGGCAAAGGCCTATGGGGGGCTTTGCTTAAACTGGCCGGTCGGCGGTTTGAATGTTTACGCAGTAAAAAATGCACTGAAGGCAGGTGCAAAAGTGATATGGATGCCAACCCGCGATGCAGAAAACAGTCTGGTATTCGGAAATATGAGTGGAGACTTTTTTAATCGCGAGGGGATTACAATCCTGAATGCAGATGGAACGTTAAAAGATTGCGTGTATGACATTATGGATGCAGTTAAGGAACAGAACGCCTTTTTGGCAACGGGTCATATCAGTCCGGAGGAATCGATTATATTGTGCCGGGAAGGGAGAAAAAGATCCGTCAATATGATCTTAACCCATCCGGAATTTCCAAGAACCATGATTCCCTCAGAGCAGCAGGCAGAATTAGCGAAAATGGGAGTGCTGATTGAAAAAAACTGGTTCAATATTGTGCAGAAAAGTGTGACAGCAGAAAAAATGGCGGAAACAATTCAGGAGGTCGGAAGTAATTGCATCTATATGGCAACTGATCGAGGACAAAAGAATGCGCCATCGCCCGTTTCGGAGTTGAAGCGTTTCATTGTATTGCTCCTGCTATGTGGAATTTCAGAAGAACAGATTCGTGATATGGTTCAAAGGGTTCCGCAAGAAGTGGTCTGCAGATAACAGCCAAAATCGTATTTTTAGGAGGAATTTCAGTATGAGGATAGTGAAACTGTTGACGGGGACATTAACGCTATTGGCAGTAGTCAGTATGACAGCCTGCGGAAATGGTGATCGGGGAAAAGATGATGAACAATTAACGCTCAGCATTGGATATACGACAGCCGCAAATGAAAATGATCCATATCATTTTACCGCATCAAGATTCAAGGAAATCGTGGAGAAGAATTCAAATGGACGGATCACGGTTAATCTGTACGCCAGCAGCCAGCTTGGATCAGAGCCGGAAATGTGGGAGGGAATGCAGATCGGAACATGTGATATGGCTGTCATGACCAACGCCTATGTATCATCCTATGTACGTGCCAACGGGGCATTGGATCTTCCATTTATCTTTACCGATCTCGATCAGGCTCGTGAAGTGTTAGACGGAGAGTTCGGACAGGCTCTGATCGACAATATGGAGGGAACTGGCGTTACATGTCTTGCATACTCGGAGGGTGGATTCCGTCAGCTTTGCACAAAAAAAGCCGGAATATGGACACCAGAAGATCTGAAAGGAATGAAAATCCGCTGTATGGAGACAAAAATCTACCTTTCGGCATATGAGGCGCTGGGAGTGAACGCGACCCCGATGGCATGGGGAGAGCTGTTGACCGCCCTTCAGCAGGGAGCTGTTGACGGATGTGACGCGCCATTAAGCGTTTTATACACAAATGGATTCCCGGATATCTGCAAATATATTGACAACATTAATCTCTTTTATTCCCCTCTTCCGGTATGTATTTCTACCAGTGTTTACAAATCTTTATCGGAGGAAGATCAGAATATATTAAAAAATGCCGCACTGGAGGCCGCAAAAGAAACAAGGGCGTCAAACGATGCCATGGCGGAAAAGATGGAAACCGATCTGGAAGCCGATGGAATGACGATCATACCGACCATAGATGTGGATACCCAGGCTTTCCAGAACACCGTACAGCCGTGTTACGATGAAATGGAATCTTACATCGGCGTTGAATGGGTAGATCGGATTAAAGAAGAAACCAGTTTCTGAGAATAGAAGCAAGGAAGGAGTTTGTTGTATGAAAAAATTACAGACGGTCTCAGATGCAGCGAACAAATGTGTCAGCTGCATCGGGATTGTGATTCTTGTGATACTGATTGTCGCATGTGTGGCGCAGGTATTCTTTCGTTTTGTCCTGAACAATTCATTGTCCTGGAGCGAGGAGCTGGCACGCTACTGCTTTATATGGATGCACATGTTGGGGGCATCTCTCCTGATCAAGGGCAGCGGACACGCTACCGTCACTGTGATCCTGGATATCCTGCATGGAACCGCCAGAAAGATTTTAGATATTTTCATTGGACTGATCATTTTCTTTGATGGCGCTGCCATGCTTTATGCGGGTGTACGGCTTGCGTATTACACCAAAACAAATCTGAGTACAGCCCTTTCTGTTCCGATGTGGATGATCAACTCATCTGTCGCAGTGGGAGGAGCGCTTTTAATGCTTCAGGCGTTTGCAATGATCGCAATGATCGCTGCATCTGAGGAACGGAAGGAGGATAAACCGGTATTATGACATTCGTATTGATTGTATTATTTGGCTTGATGCTTTTAGGTGTTCCGGTTGCCTTCGCGATCATTACAGCAGGTATGGCATATCTGGCAACTACCGGAGTAAGTGTGCTTGTCGTAGCACAGCGATTGATTTACGGTCTGAATTCATTCACACTCCTCGCAGTCCCGCTGTTTATTCTGGTCGGAAACTTAATGGATTTCGGTGGTATTTCCAGACGTCTGACTGATTGGGCGAAAAGCGTCTTGGGATGGCTTCCCGGCGGGCTCGGGATCGTAACTGTATTCAGCTGCGCGATCTTTGCGGCTCTGACGGGTTCCGGCCCGGCCACCGTAGCGGCAATTGGCTCAATCATGCTGCCGTCAATGATGAAAGCAGGATATTCGAGAGATACGAGCGCAGGTCTTGTTGCGTCCGCCGGTGCATTGGGTCCGATTATTCCGCCAAGTATCCCAATGATCATATATGGCGTTACCATGAATCTCTCCATTCCGGCAATGTTCATGGGAGGCGTTATTCCGGGACTTGTAATCGCGTTAGCGCTGTCGCTTGTCAACGTCGTTTTTGCATACCGTAATCCAGAGGTGATTAAGTACGCAAAAACAATGAAATTCGATTTCAGAGAATCATTAAAATTATTCTGGAAGGCTCTGGGTGCACTCGGACTGCCAGTACTGATTTTAGGCGGAATTTATGGCGGAATCTTTACTCCAACAGAGTCTGCCGCAGTGGGAATCGTTTATGCGCTCATTCTTGGTTTTGCCTTAAAGGAATTAAAACTAAAAGATATACCAAAGATTCTGGCCAATACCCTGAAAACATCGACAATGGTCAACTTTATTATCGCCGCGGCATCACTATTCTCATGGGTAGTTGCAAAATCCCAGATAGGAGCTGTTATTTCTGCCGGATTTATCAATCTCGTCGGCGGAAGTCAGGCATTATACTTATTTGTGCTGGTAGTGGTGCTTTTAATCGTGGGATGTCTCATGGATAATGTGGCGGCAACTCTTATCTTAGCCCCAATCTTAATTCCGGTCGGCATCACACTTGGCTGTAATGAGCTTCATATCGGACTGTTGTTCTGTATCTGTCTGGTTGCCGGATTCGTAACGCCTCCGTTTGGATATAATCTTTTTACGGCAGTTTCCATATCCGGACTAAATTTTAAGCAGATAGTAAAAGGTTCCCTGCCATTCCTTCTTACAGAAATAGCCCTTTTATTTGTCTTTGCCTACGTACCGGAAATCATCACCTGGCTCCCACGGATGATGGGATATGGATATTAAAAAATTTGCGCGGGGCGTAAGCCAACAATATAAGTAGACAGCAGAAGTGACCGAATCCGGTTGCTTCCGCTGTCTCTTTGCGCTGATTGGTGTTATAATAGACGCATATATCGGAGGAAAAGATGAAGCGGAGGAAAAGATGAAGATAGGATTTGAAGTTTTTTTGGAAGTGGTTAGGGAAATGAGTATTACAAAGGCTGCGAACCAGCTCCATATCACTCAGCAATGCGCAAGTGACCATATAAAGAGATTGGAAAAAGAATATGGAGTTGCCCTGTTCGAACGCCGGCCAAAGTTTCATCTGACTCTCGCCGGAGAAATCATGCTCCAAAACTTATTAAATATCCAGCTGATGGAAGCTAATATGAGTCGGAACCTGTCAGGGATCGCCGCCGGAAGTATGGGAAATTTTACCGTTGGGATCAGTACATCGAGAGCGCCTGTGATCCTCCCGCGTATCCTCCCGTTTTATTACAGAAAGTATCCCCGTGTAAATATATCCTTTACGGAGGAGGACACACAGATTTTGGAAGAACGCTTACTGAATGGGCAGGTAGATCTGTTTATCGGTGTAAATACATCGTTGCACCCGGATTATCTGATAGAGACATTGACGACAGACGAGATTATATTAGTCGTTTCTTCAAAACTTCTGAAAAAAGAATTTTCTGAACAGGAAATTATTGAGATGGAAAATGGGATTGATTTAAGGATATTTTCTGATATACCGTTTACCCAGAGTTTTAAAACAGGAAAAGTTAATCATGTGATTCAAGAATATTTAGACTACTATAACGTTAAGCTGAACGTGATCTATAATATTAGCGACAGTGAAACGCAAATCAAGCTGTGTATATCTGGAATCTGCGTGGCACTATGTCCCAGAATGCTTTTAGGGACGGCATATCTTCATAATATGACATGCACTCCCGAGGACAGGCTCTATATGTTCCCTGTATGTGAACTGAGGCAAAAACTGAAAATTGAACTTGTAAGGCACAGAAACGCGGTGCATCCGAAATATATTGAAGATTTTGTACAGATTCTGAAAGATAAGCTGCCCCAGATTGAGAATCTGACTGGTCCGCATCGTTAAAAGCATCCAGCCGCGGACAAATCCCAATCCTGATCCTGTCTATTACCCTTTCTGACAGGACCAGGATCATCTTCTCATTTTTTATTTTCTGCCAGCTCCCCAAGCTTCCCCAGCAATTCCTTCGCCTTCTCCATCATCGGCTCGCAGTCCTTATGCTTCTTTCCCTTATCCTGATAGAATAACACCGGCTTTTCGCCCTGTGCGAAGCGAAGAGCGGTCTTGTACCCGGCGATGAGGGCCGGAATCCCGGTGACATCGAGCTTTGCCTTCGGGTAAAGTTCGATGCGGATTTCCTGGGTGTTGATGTCCACCTCAGTCACGTAGGCGCGGTGGGCCATAGCTTTTAATTCCGCTACACGCAGCAGATTATCCACAGATTTCGGAATATCGCCGAAGCGGTCGATCAGCTCATCCTGCATATCCATATACTCGTCGTCCGTCTCGATGGCGGAAATTCTCTTGTATACATCAAGCTTCAGATACTCATTCTTGATATATCCGTCCGGAATAAATGCGTCGATATCGCAATCCACCACGGTCTCAAAGGTCTCTTCCTCTTCCTGTCCGCCCTTTAAGGCAATAACAGCCTCGTTGAGCATCTTGCAGTAAAGGTCATATCCGACTGCCTCCATGTGTCCATGCTGTTCCGCTCCGAGAATATTTCCCGCGCCGCGGATTTCAAGGTCACGCATCGCGATCTTGATTCCGGAGCCCAGCTCCGTGAATTCCCGGATCGCCTGAAGACGTTTTTCCGCATCCTCCTTTAACATCTTATCCCGTTTATACATCAGGAACGCATAGGAGGTCCGGTTCGACCGTCCGATCCGCCCTCGGATCTGGTAGAGCTGGGAAAGCCCAAGACGGTCCGCGTCCTGAATGATCATCGTGTTGGCATTCGGAATATCCAACCCCGTCTCAATGATCGTTGTAGACACGAGCACATCAATATCTCCGTTGATGAAATCCAGCATGATCTTCTCCAGCTGATGCTCATTCATCTGACCATGGGCAAAGGCCACATTTGCGTCGGGCACGAGAGACGCCACATGGTTTGCCACCTCATCGATGTTGTTGACACGGTTGTATACATAGTACACCTGCCCGCCGCGTCCTAACTCCCTGTGGATCGCCTCGCGGATCATCTCATCGTTGTACTCCATGACATAGGTCTGGATCGGAACACGGTCCACCGGCGGCTCCTCGAGAACGCTCATGTCACGGATCCCGATAAGGCTCATATGCAGAGTCCGCGGGATCGGCGTTGCTGTAAGGGTCAGAACGTCCACGTTCTGCTTCATCTGCTTGATCTTTTCCTTATGAGTCACACCGAACCGCTGCTCCTCATCGACGATCAGAAGTCCAAGGTTCTTAAACTGCACATCCTTTGACAGGACTCTGTGTGTGCCGACAATAATATCCACATACCCCTTTTTCAGCCCTTCTACCGTCTTCTTCATCTCCCCCGGTGTCCGGAAGCGCGACATCATGTCCACCCGCACCGGAAAATCCTTCATTCTCTGGACAAAGGTATTGTAGATCTGCTGCGCGAGGATCGTTGTCGGGACCAGATAGACCACCTGCTTTTCTTCCTGTACGGCTTTAAAAGCTGCCCGGAGCGCAATCTCCGTCTTTCCATATCCCACATCTCCACAGATCAGGCGGTCCATGATCTTTTTGCTCTCCATGTCCCGCTTCGTATCGTCGATGGCAGTGAGCTGGTCATCCGTCTCATCGTAGGGGAACATCTCCTCGAATTCCTTCTGCCACACCGTATCCGGTCCGTACTGAAACCCCTCCGCGTCCTGGCGCGCCGCGTAGAGCTCCACAAGCTCCTTTGCGATCTCCCGAACTGCCGTGCGGACCTTTGTCTTCGTCTTTGTCCACTCGGTCCCGCCAAGCTTATTTAACTTCGGAACCTTCGCGTCGGCCCCGGCATACTTCTGGATCCCCTCCAGACGGGTCGCCGGAAGATAGAGGTTGCCGCCATCACCGTACTCGACCTTGATATAGTCCTTGATGACATGGTCCTGCTCGATCTTCTCGATTCCCTTGTAGATGCCGAGACCATGACTCTCATGCACCACGTAATCGCCGACAGAAAGCTCGGAGAAGCTGCTGATCTTTTTTCCCTCGTAATTATATTTTTTCCGCTTCTTCTTCCGTTTTTCCACCCCGAACATGTCGCCCTCGGTGATGACGACAAATTTGATCAGCGGGTATTCAAAGCCCTTGTGAAGCTTTCCGTAGGTGACCAGGATCTCCCCCGGAGCCACCGGGCGCCCCGCATCCTCCGGGCAGAAGGCACGGAGATCATACTCTCTTAAGTCTCCAGCAAGGCGGCTCGCCCTGGTTCTCGACGCGGAAAGGAGAACGACGCGGTAGCCGTCCTTTTTCCATTTTGTGAGATCCTTGATCAGGATCTCGAAGCTGTTCTGATAGGAGTTTAAATTTTTACCGGTCAGGCTGTATTTTGCCTTCGGGGTCATTCCCGGAAGACGCTGGTCGAGACCTGTCATAAAGATCGAGTGAGGCGTATGGCAGTCCGCCAGCACTGTCTTTGAAGCGAATAAAAGATCCGCCTGTCCCGGCAGGATGTAGCCCTGCTCCAGACGGTGGGACATGCTCTCACGGAACTCGGTCTCCACGGTCTCGGCTTTTTCCTTCATGCGCTGGGGCTCGTCTAAAATCAGCGTGAGACCAGCTGCCTGTTTCTTTTCGGCTGTTTTTCCGGTCGCCCCAGAAGACACCAAAGTGACCTTAGCGCCCACTTCTTTCATATAGTCAAGAAATGAAACCGTATCCTTACAGAAATACCGAATATACGCATCCAGCGTCTGGACATCAAAGCCCTCTTTTAAGGATTCCACAAGCTCCCCGACAGCCCGCCGGATCCGCTGTGCCTCCTCCGGCTTTTTCTGGTCCCGGAACGCTTTTTCCTGTTTTTTCTCGTCGGCTTCCAGACGCAAAATTCCCTCTTCGATATGTTCCTTCGTGAGGATCAGCTCCGCCGCCGGGTAGATCGTAACCTCGTCCATCTGCTGGATCGACCGCTGGCTCTCGGCATCAAAGGAACGGATGGAATCCACCTCGTCGCCCCAGAGCTCGATCCGGACCGGAACCTCCTCCGTCAGCGGGAACACATCTAAAATTCCTCCACGAACAGAAAACTGTCCCATGCCATCTACCTGTCCCATGCGCTCGTAGCCCATGCCGGTGAGAAGATGCTTGATCTCCTCCATATCAAGCGTCTGCCCCACCATGATATTCAGGCAGCTTTCTTTGATCATGGAAAGCGGCAGAAGATGGTCCATCAGACCATCCACCGTTGTCACAACAACTCCGCCTTCATCTTCCAACAAATGCTTAAAAACCTGCATTCTCTGTCTTGTCAGAAGATTTCCGTGGATATCCGAGCTGTAAAACAGAAGATCCCTTGCCGGATACAGCCAGGTATTCGGCTCAAAATAGCTGTAATCATCGAAGATTTCCTTCGCGCGGGTGTCATCATAGGTCACAACGAGCCGCCACGGATGATCCTTTGAGAGTTCATGCATGACATGGATCTTCTGGGAATCCGTCACACCGCTGACCTGGACCGGGCCTTTTCCTTTGTCCATATCCTGCTTCATATCGGTATACTCCGCCAGATCTACGAGCGGATTTGCAAAAACTTCAGCCATGGTTCCTCCTGTTTTTTGTTAGCTCTGAATATTTTGAATTGCAGATTTTTTTGAAATAATTTTAATTATCAAGTAAATATCTTGCAGTGTCCTACTCAACAATGATTCATGCAGGATTTTACCTGTAAAATACTATTTCTCTTCCTTTTTGCGGTTATGATCATTCATCGCCTGCGCGATCCCCACGTTCACGATCTCGCACACTGCGTCCGCCGCTTCCTTCACCGCATCAGCCATCGTCGCCTGTTCTTCTTTTGAAAAGTGACCCAGCACATAATCAGCAAGATCCATCCGGGACGGCTTCTCACCGACTCCGACCTTCACCCGCGGAAATTCCTGTGTCCCAAGATGAGCGATGATACTCTTGATTCCGTTATGTCCGCCCGCGCTTCCCTTGGCGCGGATCCTAAGCTGACCCGGTGCAAGGCTGATATCGTCGTACACGATCAGGATATCCTCCGGATCTACCTTATAATAATCTGCCGCCGCGCGGATGCTCTCCCCGCTGGAATTCATATATGTCTGCGGCTTCATGAGAATGACCTTCTCTCCGCCGATAACGCCTTTCCCACAGAGCGCCTTGTGCTTCTTCTCTGAAATATCCGCCCCGATCTTCTCCGCCAGAGCGTCCATCACCATAAAGCCCGCATTATGTCTTGTATTTTCATATTCCTTTCCCGGGTTTCCGAGACCTGCAATAATTAACATTTTTATCTCCTTTATACATTTCCGCTGCCTGCTGTGTGCTTTCCGCCACAGGCAGAGCAAAAACTGAATTCTTATAAAACTACAACGCATTTAAGGGGCCTTTTTCCAAAGTCCCCTAGTTTCTACATTTTATCAGCTTTGACCCCCATGCGCAAGGGGCAGTTGACGCATAACAACACAAAAAGGAATCTGCCGGCAGGTACCTCCCCCAATGTACCATCCAACCAGCTCGAAGTTGTGTTTCTGCGCTCCTCTCGTTTGAATTTCATTCCATATCATGGAATCTATTTAAATATACATTACCATCCTTAGTCGGCCCAGTGAACATATCCGCAACGTTTCCGGTGCTTCGCATTCCAGACCTGTCAAATCCCCATCTTGTCTTTTTTTACTTTGCATGATAAACTAATTTCACCTCACAATGGTTCTACCATAATTGTAGGAATGGGGAAAATAGATATGAGTTACAATACCGATTTCCTGATTGCAGCCATGATCATCCAGCTCATCATTCTGTGCCATTTTTCCGCCCAGAAGCGTCCGGATGACCTGAACAACCAGCTTTTTCTGATCCTTTCGGTTCTCGTGAGCCTGGATATCGCCTTTGAGGTTCTCAGTACCTTCTATATTAACTTTGAACACGCCGGGACCAGACTGGGCGCAATGTTTACAACAACGGTCTTCTACCTGTTTCAGGCCCTGCTGCCCTTCGTCCTGATCTGTTATGTCCGTTCTCTCCGGGCAAATAAGTTCCTTTCCCCAAGTGAGATGCTTGCCTCCTCGATTCCTACGCTCGTTCTGGTCTGCATCATCTTCGGGAACCTGAAGACCGGACTCCTGTTTTCCTTCGATTCATCCATAAATTACATAAGAGGACCCTGGTACATGCTCATGTACTTCTCTGCCCTCTGCCATCTTCTCGCCGCCTTCATCCTGACCTGCCTGTGGTGGAAGATCCTTGGACTGTCCAAAGTCCTGGTGCTCATTGAGATCCTCATCCTGCTCGCGTCCGGCATCATCGTCCAGGCATTCTGTCACCAGCTTCTGATGACCGGTTTCGGGTTGAGTCTGGGGATCCTGGCGCTATTTATCACGATCAACAATCCGCACGCGAACACGGATAACCTGACCGGTCTCTACGATAAACCATACCTGTTAAGGAAGTTCAGCGAAATGCTGTCCAACCGGAGGATCTTCCATGTCATCACCGTGAATCTTTATCAGATCGACCACATCAACAAGGTAACAGGCGTGGATGGCGGTGACCGCCTGCTCCTCTCCGTCGCGAGGCAGCTGCACAGGCTCTGCGGAGACAAAGTGTTCCGCATCTCCGGGAAACGTTTTCTCATCTTCACGTTCTCCCAGAAGCAGTTTGAACTCTATTTTGATGAGCTGGAACATTTATTCCTTCCGGATACAGCCCCATCAGAAACATCTGTCTCCTCCCCGGTCATCATCAGTGGGATCTTTCATGCGGAGCGCTTCGAGGATGGCGGTTCCATCCTTGATTATGCCCAGTATCTGGAGTCGCTCGCGCCGAACACCGGGTTCTATGAGACCGTCCGTGATACGGACAAGACCATGGAGCGCTTCCTCTACCTGAAAAAGGTGGAGCAGTTTCTGCACACCGCGATCACGAATGATCTGTTTGAGGTCTACTACCAGCCCGTATATTCCCTGAAGGAGAAGCGCTACATCACGCTGGAGGCATTGAGCCGTCTATATCACCCGGAGCTCGGCTGGATCCCTCCGGACATTTTTATCCAGATCGCCGAAAAGAATAATCTGGTCGACAGGATCACGAATCTCCAGTTCCGCCGGATCTGCCGTTTTATCCAGGAGCACCCGCTCCTCACAGACAGACTCTGTAATATTAAGATGAACCTCTCCCCGTTAGACCTGATCCAGCCAAACAGCAGCTCCCGCCTGATCCGGCTTATGAATGAATATGGGGTCAAACATTCTTTCATCCAGTTCGAGATCACAGAGACCGTTGCCACAGAGTACAACAGCGCACTCAATAAGGCGGTCGATGATTTCGCAGACTCCGGAATCGGCCTCTGCCTCGATGATTTTGGTTCCGGATACGCGAACCTGAATACAGTCATGCAGCTTCCATTTTCCGCGATCAAGCTGGACCGTTCCCTCTTAAACAAAATCTGTGAGGATCCGCGCTCCGCGAACTTCTATCATAGCATTGTGTCTTCCTTCCAGAATATGGGATTCCATGTGATCTCAGAGGGTGTGGAGACAGCTGCCGAGGTGCAGCTTTTAAGCGACTACGGTGTCGACATGATCCAGGGCTTCTATTTTTCAAAACCACTCCCGCCGGAGAAGCTCCTTGATCTTCTGGAAAAAACATAAAAATATTTTTAATGCGATAGCCCCTTAATTTTAGCTTTCCTAAGGACTGTACTACTGTCCGTCCCAAAGAACGGTATCGCATATACTATTACTATCTGCACTGATTCTTGTCCAGATATCCTGCCGGATCTTTTTATTATTTGTTTATGTTTGCAAAAGCTGTCGAAAATACAAAGTTTTTGCACTATAATGAAATTACTTGAATAGGCTGATAAGTTTTCAGAATACAGAACCGGTCAAGGTGATTATCGGTATTCGCTGCTGCAAAACATCCGTGATAACTACGAAAAAATCGTTTTGTCGCTTGAACCGGGGCTTGATGCTTCCTATGACGGCATCAGATCCGAAAATTTCACAAATTGGCTGCTCAGTCAATAAACGCTGTATTTTCAGAACGCAGCCAAACAAACTCCGCGTATTCATTCATGAGCCGTCAAAAGGCTTAGCATCCAAGAGCTTTCGATACAGGAAAAGCACGCAGACGTTTTGCATCTGCGTGCTTTTCCTGTATCCGTAATTTAACTGACACTTTAATTATTTTTCCAATGCTCCGTATGCAGCAGCATATGCGCCTTATGGGACATCGGCTTTCCAAAGAAATCACTGTAGATCTCCCTGATATCCGGGTTTTCATGGGAATAGCGCAATTTTGCTTTTGCGTCCAGCGCATAGAGCTTTCTGCCTCTCGTAAACGCCAGCTCCTCTCCGTCGTGGATCGGCTGTCCGCCTCCGCCGACACAGCCGCCCGGGCAGGCCATGACTTCCACAAAATCATAGTGGACCTCGCCGTGCTCGATCTGCTGTAAGAGTCTTCTCGTGTTTCCGAGTCCGCTGACCGCCGCGATGCGGAGCCTGATGTCACCGATCGTAAATTCCGCTTCCTGAACTCCGGCATTCTCCTGAAAACCTCCGCTGCGGACCGCTTTAAAAGCGTCTGCTGGAGGATTCTCGCCTTTTAAGGTAAAATACGCGGTGCGGAGAGCCGCCTCCATAACGCCGCCGGTAGCTCCGAAGATCACGCCCGCGCCGGTCCCCGCGTGCATCGGGCTGTCGCCAGGGATCTCCACTAAGGTATCCGGGCGGATATGGGCGGAGCGGATCATCTTCACAAGTTCTCTTGTTGTGAGAACCGCATCCACGTCATGTCCGGCATACTCGCCGTAGAAGAGATCCATCTCCCGCTCGCCTTTCTTTGCCACACACGGCATAATGGACAGCGTAAAGATCTGATCCGGAGAAACACCAAGCTTTTCCGCGAAATATGTCTTCATAACCGCACCGAACATCTGCTGCGGGGATTTCGCCGTGGAGAGATAGTTCACCATGTACGGGAACTGGGTCTTCACAAAACGCACCCAGCCGGGGCAGCAGGACGTGAACATCGGTCTCTCCTTCAGTTCGCCGCTCGTAAACCGTTTTATAAACTCCGTGCTCTCCTCCATGATCGTGAGATCCGCAGAAAATACTGTATCAAAGGCGTAGTTCACGCCCATGCGTTTTAAAGCATCAAAGATCTTGCCCACCGGCGCGTCCTCGTCCGTAAGTCCGAGTTCCTCGCCCCAGGCCGCGCGCACCGCCGGGGCAACCTGGGCCACCACGATCTTATCCTTATTCTCGATCGCTTCCCAGACCTTCTCCGTATCGTCTCTCTCGGAGAGCGCTCCAACCGGACAGTGGGTGATACACTGACCGCAGAGAGCACAGTCAGCTTCCCGGATCGTCTTATGTCCCGCTACATTCACGGTCGTTCTGGAACCGGTTCCCTCCACATCCCAGATGCCAAGCCCCTGGATCTTGTCGCAGACCTGCACGCAGCGCATGCACTTGATGCACTTCGCGGAATTGCGGATCAGCGGGAAATCCTTATCCCACGGCTGATATTCCGGTTCCTGCCTGAACGGAATGTCCAGAATGTTCAGGTCGCAGGCAACCTGCTGTAACTGGCAGTTCCCGTTTCTCGGACAGACAACGCACCGGTTATCATGCTGGGATAATAATAACTGTACCGTATTTCTTCTATGATTTCTGACCTTCGGGCTGTTGGTGTAGATCACCATGCCGTCCTTCACAACATTGTTGCAGGATGTGATCAGCTTCTCTTTTCCTTCCAGCTCCACGACGCAGACTCTGCAGGCCGCGATCTCGTTGATCCCCTTTAAGTAACAGAGCTTCGGGATCGGGATCCCGTTTCTCTCAGCAGCTTCCATGATCGTGATATTTTCCTCTGCCGAAACATGTTTTCCGTCGATGATCATATTTACCATAATGTACTCCTGCCTCCTTTAAAGATTCCGTATCCGAAATGGTCGCAGCGCAGGCACCGTCCGGCTTCCTGCTTCGCCTCCTTCTCGGTCATGCAGTTCTCCACTGCGTTGAAATCGCAGACACGCTCGCAGGCATCACGTTCCGTTAAGTTCACGCGTCCGCACGGGGTCTTGTCTTTAAGGCTCGCCTCCGGGATCTCCACACCGCTGGTGATCTCGTGGTGGTAGCCGAGGTATTCATCGATGTTCGCCGCAACGACCTTCGCCGCCGCGATGGCTTTAATGACGGAAGCCGGACCGCTGGAGCAGTCGCCGCCCGCGAATACGCCAGGCATGTTTTCAAAAGCGCCGCTCTTTAAGGTGACGATCTTGCCGCGGGATACCGGAATCCCGGCCTTCTCGAAATGTCCGGACTCGATATCCTGTCCGATGGCCTTGATGAGGATGTCGCATGGGATGTAGACATCCGGCTCTCCTGTCGGTTTCACGCTGGCACGTCCATCCTTGATCGCGCTGATCATCTGCGGGGTCGCGTAGATGCCGTGGATCTTGTGATCCTCGCCGACATCCAGGGACGCCGGAGCCTTTAAGGTCACGATCTCGATTCCTTCGGCAATTGCGCCCTCGATCTCGCCGGGCAGCGCTGTCATATCGTTTCTTCGTCTTCTATATAAAATGCTGACTTTCTTCGCACCCAGTCTCTTCGCCGTTCGGACCGCATCCATGGACACGTTTCCGCCGCCGATGACAACGACTTCTTTTCCGGTCAGATCGATGATCTCGTCTTTTCCAACACTTCTTAAGAACTGTACCGCGGAGAGCACGCCGTCCGCGTCCTCGCCCGGAAGTCCAAGTTTTTTATCCGTGCTGGCACCGATGGTGATGAGCACCGCGTCATACTGTTCCCGAAGTTCCTGAATCGTAATGTCCACGCCGATTTTTAAGCCCTGTTTTACTTCCACTCCTGTCTTTAAGATCGCGTTGATATCGTCATCCAGCCGATCCTTTGGGAGACGGTAGTTCGGGATTCCGTAGCGGAGCATGCCGCCGAGCTTCGGAAGCATCTCATAAACGGTAGTCTGATGTCCCATAAGCTGTAAGTAGTAAGCTGCGCTAAGGCCTCCGGGGCCTCCGCCGAGGACAGCGACCTTCTTTCCCGTTGACGGAGCACATTCCGGCGGATCCACAAAGCCTGCGTAGTCCGCCGCAAACCGCTTGAGGCCTCTGATGTTGACCGCATCATCCACCATGTTCCGGCGGCATCTCGCCTCGCAGGGATGCTCACAAATAAAGCCGCAGGTGGTTGGGAACGGGTTGTCCTTGCGGATCAGACGGATCGCATCGGCGTATCTTCCTTCTTCCACAAGCGCCACATAGCCCGGAATGTCCACATGGGCAGGACAGATCGCGACACAGGGAACCGGCTGGTTGTAGGTACAGGTACAGCGTCCGTTCCTGATATGCTCCACATAGTCATCGCGGTAGCCGATGAGTCCCTTGTAGACCATGTTCGCCGCCTCATAGCCGATGGCGCAGTCGGCAGAATCCATGATCGAAAGTGCTGTCTTTTCCATAAGATCCAGTGTGTCCATCGTCGCTTTTCCGTTTAACACATCCCGGATCAGCTGGTTTAACTGTCCGAGACCGATCCGGCACGGCACACACTTTCCGCAGGTCTGCGCATGGCACAGCTCCAGAAATGCTCTGGCCATATCAACTGGACAGAGCCCCGGCGGGCTTGACTCGATTCTTCGTTCCAGATCTTTATAAAGTCCCTCCATCACGATCCGCGCGCGGGTCGGGGACATGATCTCCAATCTGCTCATATGATCCTCTCCTCTGCAATCTTTTTTCATCGGTCACACCTGCTCACGCAGGCATGTCTGCTTTCCCCTCTATGGCTTATTGAATTTGTTCCTTAACATATTGTCGAGTTTACCACGCAATTATTAATCAAATCAAGCATTTTGTTTGTTTTGCTTAATAATCTTTTGTTTAACGTTAATTTTTAGACAAATTCATAGATACGATCGTGCCTGCAAAAAAATACCGCCCGGGGACTTTCCGGACGGCATTTTCATTTGCACCTATGTTATTTTACAAGATATCCGCCGTCTACCGGGATGATCGCTCCGCCCAGATAGTCGCTGGCGTGGGATGCGAGGAAGATGCAGGCACCCTTCATGTCATCGCCAGTACCCCAACGATTTGCCGGAATACGCTCGGTGATCTGCTGATATCTTGGATTCTCCGGATCAAGCAGCGCGGAGTTCATCTCTGTTGCCATATAACCCGGCGCGATCGCATTGACGTTGACGCCTCTTGCAATCCAGTCATTGCTGAGTTCCTTGGTGAGCTGTGTCACGCCGCCCTTTGCTGCTGTGTAAGCTGGAACAGTCTGTCCGCCAAACCAGGATACCATAGATGCGATGTTGATGATCTTTCCATATCCCTTCTTCAACATGATCTTTGCAGCTTCCTGACAAAGAATGAATACAGAATTTAAGTTTACATTGAGAACTTCATCCCACTCTTCGATCGGGAATACTTCCGCACTATGACGTCTCTGGATACCATGTGCGTTTACAATAATGTCAAGATCGCCGCCAAGTGCAGCCACACAGTCATTGAATCCCTGATATACCTGCTCCCGCTTGCTGAAATCTGCTTTTACACCGTGGCACTTGAAGCCGCGGTCGCAGAATCCTTTTGCCACATCATAGACCTTGTCGGAAGTTCCGACGATCACGACCTCACATCCTGCCTCCATCAGACCTTCTGCCATTCCATAACCAAGTCCTCTTGTTCCGCCTGTTACGATTGCTTTCTTTCCAGCTATGTTAAATAATTCCATGATCATGCTCTCCTTTTTATTATTATTAATCAAACAGAATTACCATCTTTTTCGCTGACTCATCCGGATGATCCATCAGATGGAAGACCTTATCAATCTCGCTGAATTTGATGAATGTTGTTGCGATGCCTTCGGTGATATACTCACCCTTTTCCATTCTTGCGATCGTCGGCTCGAACGCATCCTGAGACATCCTGGAGCCAATGATGTCAAGCTCTCTCTGATTGATCATCGCCTGTGTGATTCCCTCTTTTTCTGTACAGAATCCCATCGGTACCATACGGCCCGCGTTGCAGAGGATCCCCGGCTGCAGGCACATCGTCAGGGAACCCGGGAAGCATGCAGAGTCAAACGCTACGGTGCAGCCATGTCCGTCTGTGATCTTCTGGATCTCCGCAACAACATCCTGAGTCTTGGAATTGATCACATAGTCAGCGCCGTATTCTTTTGCGCGCTCAAGGGAAGAATCGCTGATATCACAGCAAATCACGGTCTTGCAGCCCTTTGCCTTACATGTCTGTAAAATAATGGAACCGATCGTTCCTGTACCAAGGATAAATACAACATCATCTTCGACCACACGACCGCGTCCTGTGCAGTGGGAACCGATTGCAAACGGCTCAACAAGTGCCGCATCTTCCCACTTGACAGAATCGGAAATCTTGTATACTTCTTTTGCCGGCGCCGTGAAATACTGTCTCCAGCCGCCGTCTGCTCCGGAACCTCTTACTTTTACATGCTCGCACACGTTCTTTCTTCCATGCGTACACTGGTAACAGGTTCCGCAGGAGGAGAGAAGATCCACGATAACATGGTCACCCACTTTCACATTTTTCACGTTTTTACCAATCTTTGCGATCACACCGGCATTCTCATGTCCCGGAATTCTCGGATATGTGGAGCACGGGTTGGAACCATGCCAGATGTGGTGGTCACTTCCGCATACACCTGCGGATTTCATCTGGATAAGGACTTCATCCTCGTTTGCAAGTTCCGGAATCTCAACCTCACGCACCTCATATTTATGCGGTTCTACAACAACGACTTCTTTCATCATTTCAGCCATGATTCATTCTCCTTTTTCTAAAAGACTTTGTTTTATCTATAACCGGTTCATTCCATGTTATCCTATGATCGACGGGAGCAGCAGTGAAATTCCCGGAACAAGTGCAAATAAGATTCCGCAGAGAATCTCTACTACAACGAACGGAACCAGATGCTTTGACACCTGCCCAACGGACTGTTTGCTGATTCCACATGCCACGAACATGCAGGTTCCGAAAGGCGGTGTCGCCTGTCCCATTGCAAGAAGGAATACGAATACAAGTCCGAACTGTACCGGATCGATGCCGAATGCAGCTGCGATCGGAGCAAGGATCGGTCCGAGGATCAGGTTTGTTGCTCCAACTTCCAGGAACATACCGCAGATCGTCAGAAGGATGATGATGATCGCCCAGAACATATATTTATTAGAGACAAATGCGAGCATGAAGTTCGTCACTGCCTGCGGGATCTGATAATAAGAGATAAGCCAGCCAAACATCTGCGCTGTCACAACAAGGATCATCAGGTTTGCAGTTCCTTCTGCTGTATTCTCAACGATCTCCCAGATCGTCTTCATGCTGATCTCGCGATAAACAGCGAGGCATACGATCAGACCATAAACAACGGCAACAACTGCGGACTCTGTCGGTGTAAAGATTCCGGCGTAAATACCTCCGAGAATGATGACCGGCATGATCAGCGCCCATACTGCGTCTTTAAAGGAAACAAGAAATCTCTTGAAGGAAAACTTGTCGGATTTCGGGAATCCGCATTTCTTTGCTTTGTAGTAAGCATAGAGGCAAAGAAAAATGCTGCAGACAACACCTGGAAGAATACCGGCCATTAAGAGTGCGCCTACGTCTGTTCCTGTGATATTACCGTAAATAACGAGCACGATACTCGGCGGAATTACGATTCCAAGTGTTCCTCCGATCGCCTGAACAGCTGCCGCATAAGATTCCGGATAGCCGCGCTTTACCATCTCCGGGTACATCAGTCCGCCAATGGCCGCTGTTGTAGCAACAGAGGAACCGGAAATTGCTGCAAAGAATGTGCAGGCAACGATGGATACCAGGGAGATTCCACCGGAGATCCAGCCGACGAGGGAATCTGCAAAGGCAACGAGACGTTTGGAAAGTCCGCCCTTTGACATAACGTCACCGGCGAGCATGAATGCCGGGATCGCCAGCATTGAGAAGCTGTTGGAGTTTGCGAAAATTCTCTGTGCGATCACTACAAATGTAAGCTTCGGGTCAAGAAGAACCGCTACAATACATGATAACCCCAATGCCCATGTGATTTCAAGTCCGCATGCCATGCCGACAAGCAGGACAACGATCAAAGCAATAGCTGCAGTCTGCATCAGCCTACCTCCTTCTCTTTTCCAAATTCCTCCCAGGTATCTACGATCAATGCGAGGAAATTCATAATAAATCCGATAAACATGATCCCGTAAAGCAGGCTCATTGGAATTCCCATTGCCGGGCTGATCTGATATCCACCGATCTCAATAAGCCCGTAGCCGCTATACATAAGAATCAAACTAACATAAATGGCGATTCCTTTCCGGATCACATCCATAACATACTGTGCCTTTCCCTTCAGGTATCCGTCGATCAGCTCAATGCGGACAAACAGGTGATCTGTCGCCGCGAGGTTGATTCCAAGAACGATCAATGCCACAAACAGATATCTGGAAAGTTCCTCCGACCATGTCAGGCTCTTAAATATAACAAATCTGCAAAATGTCTGTAAGAATACAACTCCGATCATCAGTAAAAGGACTGCGCCGATGATCGCTTTATTGATTTTCTGTACTTTTTTAAAGACTGCCGCGAATTTTTCCATAACGCACCTCCTACTTATTTACTGACAGTGCCCGAATCTCAGAGATCATATCACCATACTGTTCTTCCCACTGCGCATACAGGTCTGCTGCCTTGTCGATGAACTGCTGCTTATCCGGATATGTGACGGTCATTCCCTGTTTTTCCAGCTCTGCGACTGCCTCGGAATCCATCTTACGACTGATTTCTCTCTCCTCGATGCTGCACTCAGCCATCACACGTTTGAAGGTTTCTTTTGTCTCATCGTCAAAGGATGCCCATGTCTCAGGACTCATGACAAGGAAAACGGTCGAGTACGCATGCTCGGTCATTGCAAGGTGGTTGTTGACCTGAGCGACGTTGTTTGTCAGGATAACGGTTGCCGGGTTCTCCTGTCCGTCAAGTGCACCCTGCTGGAGTGCTGTGTAAGCTTCGCCCCATGACATCGGGGTCGCATCTGCTCCCATTGCTTTCCAGAATGCGATATGTACCTGATTCTCCATGGTACGGATCTTCAGTCCGGCGACATCATCCACCGAATTGACATCCCGCTTGCTGTTTGTCAGGTTGCGGAAACCGGATTCCCAGATCCCCAGTCCGTAGAGCTGGACGCCGGAAAGCTTGTCGAGGAAACGGGTTCCGATATCCCCCAGGAACACGGCATCGGCCTGCTCGGTCGATGTGATCAGGTACGGAATGTCCAGCGCCTGAAAATCGTTGATGAAGTTTCCGATCGTGGACTGGTTGACGACTGCGATATCGATCGTTCCCATCTGACATCCCTCGATCGTATCGATCTCAGCTCCGAGCTGTCCGTTATGGTATGTCTCGATCTTATATTTTCCTTCGGTCTCATCGTAAATCCTGTCTGCAAATGCTTCCATCGACTGTCCGATGGCTCCTGCCTGTGATGAGGTCTGTGCCATTCGCAGCGTGATCGTTCCGTCTGTGCTGTTCTTCTGATGACTGTCCTTGTAGATGCTGAATCCGCTGAGTACAACTGCTGCTGCGAGAATTCCTGCAGCTGCGAGAGCTGATGACTTTTTGCTCATTCCTCTTTAAGCTCCTTTCCCTTTTCCGAAAATCTACGGAGTTACAAGTGCTCCGTCACGTCCTCTTGTCTGTGTCCACGTTGTCACGGTGTTTTCACACGGATACTTTGCCGCCTCAGTTTCATCGATATCGACGCCCAGGCCTGGCTTATCATTCGCGTAAACATAGCCTTTCCGATACTCCGGCATACCTGGGAATACATCAAGAAGCGCGCCGTGCGGTCCTTTTAATTCCTGAATCACAAAGTTCGGCGGTTCGATCCCGGACCATTCCTGAACACCGAAATTCTGTGCCGCAAGGTCGATGTGGATATTTGCTGCATGGGCTAACGGAGACATATCCCCCGGTCCGTGCCATGCTGTCCGAACACCAAACTGCTCCGCAAAGATCTGAAGCTTTCTCGCCGGTGTAATTCCTCCAACCTGGCTGATATGAACACGGATGAAATCGATGAGCTGTTCTGCGATCACGGTTCTCCATTCATACGGATTGTTGAACAGTTCCCCCTGCGCGATCGGGATGCTCGTCTGCTGTCTTAAATTTCTAAGCCAGGAGAGCTGCTCTAACGGAACCGGATCTTCCAGAAAGAAAAGATCAAACGGTTCAAGACCTTTCGCAAGCGCCACCGCATCAGCCGGAGCAATCCGCTCATGGACATCATGCACAAGCTGCATATCGTAACCGATCTTCGCTCGAATCTGTTCAAATAACTGGATTGTATCGCGGATGTATTTCTTAGAATCGAGATACAATCCATCATGTGCGCCTTCTGGTGCTGTCTCAGGTGTCTGTCCATAAGGAAGTCCGCCGTAACCGCCGCACTGGCATCTTAAGTGGGTAATCCCCATTTCCTGATACATCTGAATATTCTCGCAGATCTCATTAATGTCCCGTCCGTCCACATGACGGTAGACCGGAATTCCTTCCCTTACTTTTCCTCCAAACAACTCGTATAACGGCATCCCTGCCATCTTTCCCTTGATATCCCAAAGCGCCATGTCGATTCCGGAAATCGCGTTATTCTCGATCGGGCCATTTCTCCAATAGCCGTTCTGATGCATCAGCTGCCAGGTCTCCTCGATATTTTCAACCGGACGCCCTACAAGCAGCGGCTTCATATACTCCTCAATCAGATGCTTTACCGTCAGATGGCGGTAAGCAAAGGTTGCGCAGCCAAGTCCATACAGCCCCGGCTGATTTGTCTCGATCTTTACGACCACAAGATTGATTCCTTCCGGTGCCGTACAGATCACCCGGATATCCCTAATCTTTACTGACATCCCATATTCCTCCTCATCCTTTTATTTATAAGACGTTGCCATAATCAGTTTATTGATTTTGCAGATTTTCAAGTTGTCTTGATTGTCTCTTAACTTGTTACTCATCATACAAGTTTGGATTTATTATCAAGGTGCCTTTTGCGCTGCAACCGACACCCTGTTTTACTCATTGCTTATTTTTTTCCTGTTCCGCCTTCACGATCTTCGATCTTTCCAGACATCTTCAATGTCTCAATCGAACCACCAAGATGCTGTTCCATTACGTCACGAGCCCTTTCTGCATCATGATTTTTAAATGCTTCCAGTATCTCCGTGTGGTAGTGAAGTCCCGTCTCATATCCGAACAACTCATTCATTTGTTCATGGTTCTTTCTGGATTCCAGAAAAACTTTATGAAGACTCTTTTCCAGAAGCGGATTGCCGGAGGTCCGGCTGATAACTTCATGAAATTTCAGGTCTGCACGGACAAATTTCGCTCGGTCTCCTTTAAATTCCTTCATCTGTTCCAGATAAACTTCCAGAGCGGCAACTGTTTTTTCATCGCAGTTTTCCATTGCGAGTACGCATGCCCCCGGCTCCAGAATCTTTCTGAATTCCAGTACTTTGCAGATATCCATACAATCTTCCGATGTGATCTTGTATTCTGCCTCGTCCCAGTTTTCAACCTGAGTGTTGATCAGGAACGTTCCTTTTCCCTGATAGCTTTTCAGAACACCAATCCCGATCAGATATTGAAGTGCCGATCGGATACTGGAACGGCTGACTCCAAGTTCCATAACCATCTGGTTTTCAGACGGAATCTTTTCGCCGATGTTCCATTTTCCGGATTCAATATTTTCCTTCAGATACTCAACGACCTGATCCGTAATATTGACTGTTTTTATTTTCATCCTCGCGCGTTACCTGCTTCTTTATTATTCTGCTTGTTGGGCGGATAAGATTGTTCTTTTACTTGTCAGACAACCTATGAGTTGATTATATCCTATTTTTACCTAAAGTCAATACCCATTTTCAATATTTTTCGTTGTTTTTTACAGACTAAACGGAATCTTTGCGGGGAATGTTGATATGTTCCATGCAGAAAATGACTGCCCATGTAAAGCATCTTAACTCTATATCACTCTGTACTGATCTGCCGCCGTTTGCTTGCATCGCTGAAACTTCCATGGTAGAATAGAAATGATGTGTACAGAAATTATCCACTCACCCGAAAGGAGACTTGTGATATGAAATCCGGAGAACATTTTGACGTGATCATCATCGGCGCGGGCCCGTCCGGAATCTTCTGCGCGTATGAGCTGATCAAAGAAAAACCTGAACTGAATATTTTAATGATTGAAAAAGGAAGACCGATCGAGAAACGTGTCTGTCCGAAGAGAACAACAAAGGTATGTGTGGGCTGCAAACCATGTTCCATCACCACCGGTTTCGCCGGAGCAGGAGCTTTCTCCGACGGCAAGCTCTCCCTTTCCCCGGATGTCGGCGGAAATCTGCCGGAGATCTTAGGATACGATAAAGCGACAGAGCTCATCAGGGAATCCGACGATATCTATCTGCAGTTCGGCGCTGACAAGAACGTCTACGGCGTTGACAAACAGCAGGAGATCCGCAAGATCCGCAAGAAAGCCATCAATGCAAACTTAAAACTCATCGAATGCCCGATCCGCCACCTCGGAACCGAGGAAGGCTATAAGATCTACACAAGACTGCAGGAACACCTTCTCGCGAACGGAATCCACATGGAATTCAACACCATGGTCAAGGATATCATCATCGAGGACGGTGCCGCAAGGGGTGTTATCACCGATAAAGATGAGACATACTACGCAGATGAGGTCGTCTCCGCCATCGGACGTGAAGGCTCCGACTGGTTCTCCCACATCTGCGATGACCACGGAATCGATACCGAAGTAGGAACCGTCGACATCGGCGTCCGTGTTGAGGTCCGCGACGAGGTCATGGAGTTCCTCAACAAGAACCTCTACGAGGCAAAGCTTGTATACTACACACCGACCTTCGACGATAAGGTCCGTACATTCTGTACGAACCCGTCCGGTGAGGTTGCTACCGAATACTATGAGAACGGCCTGGCTGTCGTAAATGGTCACGCTTATAAATCAAAAGAATATAAGACAAACAACACAAACTTTGCGATCCTGGTTTCCAAGAACTTCACAAAGCCCTTCAAGACCCCGATCGAGTACGGCAAACATATCGCCCAGCTGTCCAACATGCTATGCGACGGAAAGATCCTGGTCCAGACCTTCGGTGATTTCCAGAGAGGCCGCCGCACCACGGAGGAACGTCTCTGCAGAAACAACATCATCCCGACCTTAAAGGATGCCGTTCCGGGCGACCTTTCCTTAGTTCTCCCGCACCGCATCATGGTGGACATCAAGGAGATGTTAAAGGCCCTCGACAAGGTAACTCCGGGTATCGCCAGCGATGAGACACTGCTTTACGGAGTGGAGGTTAAATTCTACTCCAACAAGGTCGTTGTCGATAAGGACTTCGAGACAAACATCCACGGTCTCCGCGCCATCGGTGACGGTGCATCCGTGACCCGCGGACTTCAGCAGGCATCCGCGAATGGACTTTCTGTTGCGAGAAGTATCCTCGCGAGGATCGATCAGAAATAAGGCAGTAAAAAGCTTCCTTTGAATCTGTATGCTGAAAACCACACATGTAAAATAGAAAAAAGAGCATCTTTGCGCTCCAATGTTTTAAGGAATTTTCCAAAACATTGAAGCCGCAGGTGCTCTTTTCATATTTTATAAACAACTACTGATGACCAGTAAGCGTTTTTCCTTCTCCAATCCATTCCAAATCGGCTTCGCCGATGGGATTTTTACCTTCCAGCCTAAGTTTTCACTTTTACTTTCTTGGATGCGCTCCCTGGTACGCCTCTCTGACCGCGCTGTCCATGGCATATGCCGTGTACATCTGGGTGGATGCCAGGTCGGAATGACCCATCATGGTCTGGACGGCACGCATGTCAGCGCCATTGCTTAAGAGGTGCGCCGCGAAAGAATGGCGCAGAGTGTGGGGTGTGATGTCTTCCTCGATTCCTGCCCGGTCCCCGTAGTATTTGATAATCTTCCAGAATCCCTGACGGCTCATGGCTCTGCCGCTGTAATTTGTAAACAGCAGTTCCGATCGTGTTCCTTTTAAAAATGTCTCACGGGCAGACTCCAGATATTTCGCAAGAGCATCCTTCGCCGCATGGCCAAAGGGAATCATCCGCTCCTTGTGCTCATCGCGGCAGGTGATAAAGCCGATGGACATATTTACATCGGAGAGCTTTAGATTCACAAGTTCCGTCACGCGGATCCCTGTCGCGTATAAGAGTTCCAGCATTGCCTTATCGCGGATCTCCTTCGGATTCGCGCCGGACGGCTGCTCCAGAAGTTTCGTCACCTCGTCAACTGTGAGGATCACAGGCACCTTTTTCTCGATCTTCGGCGCATGCATCGAATCTGCCGGATCACGGCGGATCTTTCCTTCCTTAAACAGCCAGCCAAAGAACGATCTCGTGGATGCCAGTGCCCTCGAAACTGTCGACGCTGCTTTTCCTTCTTTCTCTAGGAAAAGGATATAGGAATTTAACGCCGTCTTTGTCACTTTCCCGCAGTCTGTGATTCCGTTTTCCTCCAGATAATCTGCCATTTTTAACAGATCTCTCTGATAAGAAAGCGTTGTATTTTTTGACGCGTGTTTTTCTTCCTCCATATAGTTTATGAAGGTTTGAATTTCCTCTCTCATACCTTTTCCCCGTTCATTTCCAAACACAGTTATCCGCGCTTTTCACGATCCTATACGAAATCATAACTATTCAGCAGCTTCACCAGCTTATGTTTTCTCCCGGTCAGCGCAGTAAGTGCGCAAATCCACAGAACAGTTACACAAAATTTTTCTGTTCGAAATTTTCAGCACCTGTATCTATACACGTTTATACTCTATCTGTTTTTTAGTTTCACGATGTCTGCCTTTGGGAAACAGGGGACATAGGCCTAAGTTTTCCACCATCCCCCCGATACGCTGTTTTTCCCGGCAAAACCAGTATTTTTCTACATTATAGTCCCATTTTAGGGCAAAATCAAACGGATTTTTCCCACTTGGATCCCATTTTAGACTATTTTACATAACTAATCGCTAGATATGGAACTGTATATATCCACAATGGCAATATCTTGTCAAAATGCGCAAAATTTTTTTATAAAAAAAAGGGCTGAAAGCCGCGTATTTCCTGGAAAAATTCCACTTTTCCGCCCCCATTGTCCTGACTACCGTACCACGCCTTCAACGCCTTTCGTCAGATATTGTCTCTTCCGTTGATGTCCTAATTCAAATCCAAGATTTTCAGACATGCCTTTCTAAAACATTTGGAAAATCAGCGCTGAAAAATTTGGATTTATGAATATCTCAGATATAATTCCAAGCACCATAAAAAATACCATCATCCATAACCTGATTTTCTCTTTTCCATCCGCCTGCTCCACGACCATGATCCATAAAAGGTAAGCCGCCAGTGTATAAAAGAATCCCTGCGGAAATACAAGTCCGAAAAAGCGCAGGATCCCATAAATTCCCGCATGCATCGTCAACACACAGACAGCGATTGCGGATGTAAATGCCAGATAGACTGCTCCTGCGTAAAACAGGATTCTGGCAAAAACTGCCTGGCAGATCAGAATTCCCAATAAAATCCACACAAACCGTTTTTTCAATACTCCCACAAACAGACTATACCGGTCCGCCGACACGATCTCCGATGATGTGAGGATCCCGGAGAACCAGCTTTCAAGTGTGCTTTTCATCTCTGCGTTCATCTTATTGAAGAAAACTGTCCCCAGAACGGTCCCCAAGAATAAAAAAAAGGACAGCCAGAACATCTGACTGTCCCAAAATCTCCGATGCCTGTGAATTCCGGCCATAGCGATACCGTCCATGTTCCTTTTTCACAATGTATGCGCATATAGGCCTACTTTATCCACAGGATTTGTAACTATTCAGTACCTTCATAGTTACGTGCAAAAATCCATTCCAGATCAGCTTCGCTGATGGGATTTTTGCCTTCCAGCCTATGTTTTCTTACGGTCAGCGCAGCAAGTGCGCAGACCTACTGAACAGTTACCAGGATTTTTCTAATTGCAGCAATCTTTCCCCAGGCAGCCAGCCCTATCCTCACTGACACTTTCCGGTTACTGGCTTCTGCCGTTTTTTCTATCGAATTCCCTCTCTCTGAGCGTACGCAAGGATTGCCGCAATCGTCTTCGCGTCTGTCATCTTTCCGGTGTAGATCATCTCAAGAAGATCCTTTACTTCCCACTCTTCCACATCAATACTCTCATCCGCATCGAGATGCTGCTTTGACGGGATCAGGTCTTTTGCGATATAAACACCGATCTGCTCATCGCAGAAAGCCACTGTCGTGTTGACTGTCATCAGGAATTCCAGGGTTTCGCTGCGGAATCCTGTCTCCTCCTCAAGTTCTCTCGCCGCGCACTCGATCTTCGGCTCATCCGGCGCATCAAGTTTTCCTGCCGGAATTTCCAGCGTGAACCGGTCTAAGGCGTTCCGGTACTGACGCACCATGAGGATCTTTCCGTCCTTTGTCACCGGGAGAACGGCTGCCGCGCCATCGTGGTGGATATAGTCATACACTTCCTCGATTCCGTTCGCGACAACGGTATCCCGGTAGATCTTTAAGATCGTTCCGGTGTATGCAAGATCACGTTTTAAACGAGTTGTTTTTTCCATACTAAAGTCTTTTCCTTTCATGAATGTATCTATTAACTGCCTTAACAGACATTCTAAACAATTCCTCTCAGATTTTCTATTCTGCGGAATTACCCTGCAGTATTTTCCTCTGCTCAGAACTTATTTTTTTATATTTTTCACACTGCTACGGAAATTTCCGTGTCTTTCACGTAATTATCAGCCTTTTAACTTTTTATTCTTCTCAAAGTTTGCATCACACGCCTTAATGATCGCACCGCGGAATCCGTTCTCCTCAAGGGCAGCAAGTCCCTCGATAGTGGTTCCTCCCGGTGAGCATACCATATCCTTTAATTCGCCCGGATGTTTTCCTGTCTCAAGGACCATCTTCGCGCTTCCTAAAACGGCCTGGGCAACCATCTTGTAAGCGGCCTGGCGCGGAAGTCCGTTCTTTACGCAGCCGTCAGCCAGCGCCTCGATAAACATGTATACATAGGCCGGGGAGCAGCCGCTGGCGCTTCCAACAACATCCATCAGCTTCTCATCCACTTTCTCCATCTTTCCGAAGGAAGTAAAGAATCCGTCGATGACATCCTTTTCCTCATCGGTAAACAGCGCCTCATCGTAGCTCACCCCGGACATTCCCTCGCCGACCATAGCCGGTGTATTCGGCATGGAGCGGACGATTCTCGCGCTGTCTCCGAGACCTGCCTGGAGATCCGCGATCGCATATCCAGCCGCGATGGAGATCACAACCTGATCTTTCCTGATCTTTCCGTTTAATTCCTTAAAAACTGTCGGAAGTACCTGCGGCTTTACTGCCAGCACCAGGTATTTTACCTGCTCTGCGCAGTCAGTTGCTGTTGAGACATGGGCAACACCTGTCTCCTCCGTAATTTTCTGCATCTTCGCCTCATGGGCGCTTGTGAAAAGCAGCTCTTCCGGCTTATATGTCTTTAAAAGTCCCCGCATGATAGCGGTTCCCATGTTTCCCATTCCGATAAAACCAATCTTTGCCATATCAATATTACCTCCTGTTTTATATTCTCTGTTATCTCTCATCTGCAGCAGACCAATCTTTGCTCATATTGCAAAAGCTTCGGCAGCACAGAGACTTCTAAATTTCCTGTTAAAAAAACCGCTGCCATACAGATTCTCTCTGCACAGCAACGGCTTTCATTTTTATTTCGCGTAATCGGTAACTCTGGACTCGCGGATCACGTTGACTTTGATCTGTCCCGGATACTCCAGGCTCTCTTCGATCTTCTTGGATATATCTCTTGCGAGAAGAACCATATCGTCATCGCTGATCTGCTCCGGTACTACCATAATGCGCACTTCGCGTCCCGCCTGGATCGCAAAGGACTTGTCTACTCCCTTGAAGGAGTTTGTGATATCCTCAAGCTGCTTTAAGCGGTTCGTGTATGTCTCCAACGTTTCTCTTCTTGCACCCGGTCTTGCAGCGGAGATCGTATCTGCTGCCTGAACGATGCAGGAAATAAGGTTCGTCGGCTCAACATCGCCATGGTGGGATTCCACAGCATTGATAACGATCGGGGACTCTTTGTATTTCTTACAGAGTTCCGATCCGAGCTGTACATGGGAACCTTCCATCTCATGGTCAACGGATTTTCCAATGTCATGTAATAAGCCGGCACGCTTTGCCATTCTGACGTCAACACCAATTTCGGCTGCCAGTAAACCGGATAACTGTGCGACCTCGATGGAATGCTTCAATGCATTCTGACCATAGCTGGTTCTGAATTTCATCTTGCCGAGGAGCTTGACGAGCTCCGGATGGATATTGTGAATGCCGACCTCAAGGATTGCGGCTTCACCTTCCTCGCGCATCATGTTTTCAACTTCCTTCTGCGCTTTCTCCACCATCTCTTCGATTCTCGCCGGATGGATACGTCCATCCACGATCAGTCTTTCAAGAGCAATTCTTGCAACTTCACGTCTTACCGGATCAAAACCGGATAATACGACAGCTTCCGGTGTATCATCGATAATGAGTTCCACACCTGTCATTGTCTCGAGAGTACGGATATTACGTCCCTCACGTCCAATGATGCGGCCCTTCATCTCATCGCTCGGGAGCTGAACGACAGAAACTGTAGTCTCAGCCACATGGTCAGCTGCACATCTCTGGATGGCGGTAACCACATATTCTTTGGCTTTCTTGTCAGCTTCTTCCTTTGCTTTGGCTTCTAATTCCTTGATGAGCTTTGCGGTGTCGTGTTTTACATCTTCCTCTACGGATTTCAGAAGATATTCCTTCGCCTGCTCGCTGGTAAGTCCGGAGATCTTCTCCAGTTCTTCCTGCTCCTTAGCAAATAATTCCTCGACCTCGGAAGAACGCTTTCTTAAAGTCTCTTCCTTCGCGGCAAGACTGGATTCTTTTCTCTCCATTGCCTCAGATTTTTTGTCGAGGTTTTCCTCTTTGCTCAGTACGCGGCGCTCATAACGCTGGATCTCGGCTCTCCGTTCTCTGGTTTCCTTTTCAAGCTCGTTTTTCGCTTTTAAATTCTCTTCCTTCGCTTCCAGGAGAGCTTCTTTCTTCTTCGTCTCGGCGACCTTCAATGCTTCATCTATTATTTCTCTGGATTTTTCCTCTGCGCTACCGATCTTGCTTTCATAACTGTTCTTGCGGTAAGCGACAGCCACGACCCAGGTAATAGGAGCCACAATAATTGCTGTTATAATAACGCTGATTATTGGTGACACAGGAGCACCTCCTTTATTTAGTTTTCATTGTACTAATTACAACACTTCAATTTTAAACTGTTTTATGCATTATGTCAAGTATAATGCCCTCATTCCGGGTACTTCTGTGCATCCCCACGAAGCCTGTCATATCCTGTCCTTTGGGGCCGGAAACAGCCCTATTCCCACTGCTTCATCGCACTGTTGATCGCGTCGTAGGAAAAACCTTTTCGCGCCAGAAATGCGTAGATCTTCTGGCGTTTCGCGGGATCCGGTTCTTCCGGGTCGTAATTTTTCTTTCTCAAAAGTCCGAGGATCTGGGCAGACTCGTCCACCTCCATATCCTCAAAGACCATCTCCACCAGATCGTCGCTGACGCCTTTCTGGCGGAGGTCAAATTTCATCTGGCGGATGCTCTTTTTGTGGTCGTTTTTCTCCACATACCGCCTTGCATAATCCTCATCGTCCAGATACCGGTAGTGTTTCAGAAAAAGAACCGCATCTTCAACAGAGGCTGGCGAAAACCCCTGTTCCGCCAGCTTCTTGCGCATTTCATTTTCTGTTTTTCCGGAAAACTGAAGATAGTAGAGACCTTTGTTCCGCGCCTCCCGGAACTCCTCCGGAACCGCATCTCCATCCGCACCGGCATACATTTTCTGCTCCCGGTGCTCTTCCTGCTGCCATTCTTTCATCTATGCTTTCCTGTCAGAACTGCCTTCCCGTCTCAAGCTTCTTTCTAAAGTGCCGTACCCGCCAGACAGTTCTCTTTTTCATCATTATTTTTATTACTCGTCAGCTTCCTCAGCCTCATTAACCGCCGGTGCCGCAGCTGCCTCACCCGGGGCAACATGCTGCGCTTCCAGTCCGTGAAGCTCTCTCACCTGGTTCTCGATCTCCTCGCAGATCAGCGGATTCTGCGCAAGGTAGGTCTTCGCGTTCTCGCGTCCCTGACCGATCTTCGCTCCCTTATACGCGTACCAGGAACCGCTCTTCTCGACGATATTTGCGTCAGCAGCCAGATCCAGGACATCGCCCTCTCGGGAAATTCCTTTTCCGAACATAATATCAAACTCTGCCTCTTTAAATGGCGGAGCGATCTTATTCTTTACAACTTTTACGCGGACGTGGTTTCCGATCACCTCGCCGCTCTGCTTTAAGGACTCGGTTCTTCTTACGTCAAGACGAACGGAAGAGTAGAACTTAAGGGCGCGTCCACCAGTGGTCGTCTCCGGGTTTCCGAACATAACGCCGACCTTCTCACGGAGCTGGTTGATAAAGATCACGATACAGTTTGTTTTGCTGATGATCGCAGTCAGTTTTCTTAAGGCCTGGGACATCAGGCGGGCCTGTAAGCCGACGTGGGAGTCACCCATATCGCCGTCGATCTCCGCCTTCGGAACAAGGGCCGCTACAGAGTCCACGATCACGATATCAACGGCACCGGAACGCACCATCGTCTCTGTGATCTCTAAGGCCTGCTCGCCGTTATCCGGCTGGGAGATATAGAGATTGTCGATATCAACTCCGATATTCTTCGCGTATACCGGATCGAGAGCGTGTTCAGCGTCGATAAATCCGGCGATCCCGCCGCGCTTCTGGACTTCCGCTACCATATGGAGAGCGACCGTTGTTTTACCACTGGACTCCGGTCCGTAGATCTCAACGACACGTCCTTTCGGAAGGCCGCCAAGTCCGAGGGCGATATCAAGGCTTAAGGAACCCGTCGGAACCGTCTCGATATTCATATTCGCACCGGAATCACCGAGCTTCATAACGGAGCCTTTTCCGTAAGCTTTTTCAATCTGTGTGAGAGCCGCGTCAAGGGCTTTTAATTTATCATCTTTATTCATATTCTTCCTCCAAGATCCGGCTCCGCAGCGTTCCCCGCGTCCCCGGACATCCACAAATTACTAACTTCGCAGTCCGAATTTTTCCCTCCCGTCCTGCCAAAGCAATTGTCATATGCGAACAAATGTTCTGTACCTGTTAATCATAATATAATCCCTGTAAAAAGTCAACTGTTTCTTCTCATTCCGTCCGGCTTTTCTTCCACCATCATGTTAATGTCCACGCCTTGCGCAAACAGCAACTGATTTTGCTGATGCTTCGCATTCCAAATCGGAGAAATCCACTACCGCCACTGTATTGTACGGATTTTTCAGTTCAGAAAATCCCTACCTGCGCACAGTAACACCATCATACTTCATCCCCTCTCCGGCAGATCCCCACGTTTCAATACCAGACTTTCTGCTCTCCGCTGTCATAAAATACCCTTCTGCCTGTCCTTTACTTCTTTCCTTCTTATCTTCTCACTGAGGCCTGCAGCGATCCGCCGCCAGGACGATGCTTTCCCGCATCATGAACTATCTGCTATCCGGGACAGACATCCCAGAACGATTTCAGATACCCGTACTATATCGAAATTCCTTCGCCCTGTCAATCGGCATTCTCCACAAATTCAGACCCTCATTTTTTACCTGGTCAGCCATGAAAAATTTGCCTGATCTCCAATATCCGCCTCACAGCTTCCTTCCCCATGCTCCGCGTAAACAACAAAAGGCGGCAGTCCATGCCCACAATACATGTTCTGCCGCCATTCTATCCTATTTATTATATATGTATTCCCATCCGGCTCACGCTAGGACTTCCTATCTCTCCTTCGAAGCCCGCGCTACCAGTCCGCTGAGCGCCAGAAGCGCCAGAACATTCGGAATGACCATAAGCCCGTTAAAGAAGTCCGCTAAGGACCATACAAGCTCCAGCTTCAGGCAGGAACCGATCACGATGCAGACAACAACGATCAGGGAGTAGAGCTTTGATGCCTTCTCGCCGAATAAATACTTCACATTCACAAGTCCGAAGAAATGCCAGCTTAAGATCGTGGAGAACGCGAAGAAGAACAGGCAGACTGCAACGAAGATGATCCCCGCGCTGCCGAAGCCCTTCATGAATGCCGCCTGAGTGAGCGCGGTGCCGTCCTTTCCTGTGCTCATAACGCCTGTTGTGAGGACAGAGAATACCGTCAGGTTCAGGACGATAAATGTGTCGATGAACACGCTGACCATTGCACAGAGCCCCTGATGATGCGGGGATTCCGCCTTCGCTCTCGCATGGGCATGCGGGGTGGATCCCATACCTGCCTCGTTTGAGAAGAGGCCGCGGGCAACACCATAGCGGATCGCCTCACGCACCGTGATTCCAGCGCCTGCGCCGAGAACTGCTTCCGGCGCAAACGCGCCCTCGATAATGGAAAGGAACGCTGCCGGAAGAGCCGTGATGTTCATGCAGATCAGGACCAGGCTGCCGACGATATAAACGCCGGCCATGATCGGAACGATCTTCTCAACTACCGTTGCCAGACTCTTTGTTCCTCCAAGGAAGATCACCGCTGCGATCACTGCGACGACAATGCCGACGATCACCGGTGAAAGTTCCACATGGAATACCTGAAATGCTTCTACAAACGCTGCCCCGATGGAATTGGACTGAACCATATTTCCCATAAAGCCCAGAGCAAGAATAATAAATACCGCGAACAGAGTGGAGAGCGCCTTTCCGAATGTGCCCTTGAACGCCGCCTTGATGTAGTAGACAGGACCGCCTGTCACCTCGCCGTTTACCTCTGTCTTATATGTCTGTGCCAGAACTGCCTCTCCGTAGATCGTCGCCATTCCGAGGAATGCACTGACCCACATCCAGAAGATCGCGCCCGGGCCTCCGCCGATGAGGGCTGTCGCCGCTCCGGCAAGGTTTCCTGTACCTACCTGAGCCGCGATGGCTGTCGCGATGGACTGGAACGGAGTCATCTCGCCCTTTTCGTGCTTTTCACCATTCATGCTGAAATGCCCGAATACCTGACGGACGCCCTCCCCGAACTTTCTGACCTGAATAAATCTCAGGCGGATCGTATAGTAAAATCCGGTTCCGCATAAGAGAACGAGCAGGAGAAAGCTCCACAGAAAATCATTTCCCTTTGTTACAAGCTGCATCAGTGTGTCCATTTTAATTATCCTCCTCTTTCACCATCATAGCCGCCAGCCTTTTCTTTAAATTTCCGGCTGTCCGGCAGCATGGAATATCCCCTCTGAATTTCCATGCAATAAAATAAGAGCTGATATTGATCAGCTCTCCAAAGAGTAGAACATTTGCATACAACGGGGAGTTGCCCCATTGTGGTTATTTGTATGCCCTGTCCTTTTGCCTGAGAGATCGACCGGTACCATGGACATGAACCGGTCTTACACCTTCGGCGCTCCATACGGAGACTCTCCAGAGTGTCCAGACGGACGTTTGTCCGCCCGGACTGCACTTATGTGTTACATACTATCACAGTTTTCCTTCTGTATCAACGTGTTTTTGAAGTAAAGCGGCAAATTTTGTAATTTTTGTAAATATTGTCACATATGGCCTGCAGATCATCTGTCTTTTGCTTCAATCTGACGAACCATTTTCTGACCGCTCCGCATGAGCCGCCTGACGCTGTTTTGCAGTTTCAAGCTCATGCTGCTTTAACGCCTCCGAGAACTCTACGCGGATCTCCGTTCCCTTGCCCTGCTCACTCTCAAGGGTCAATTTTGCCCCGTGCTGGGCAACGATGTGCTTTACGATCGCAAGTCCCAGACCGGTTCCTCCCGTCGCCTTCGAGCGGCTCTTATCCACACGGTAGAATCGCTCAAATACCCGCTCCTGATGTTCCGCAGAGATACCGATTCCGGTGTCCTTCACGGAAAGGAACGTATGCCCGTTCTCAATGCCGGTCGTCACCGTCACGGTTCCGTCCTTTTTATTGTACCGGATCGCGTTGTCGCAAAGATTATAGATCAATTCCTCCATCAGCTGCTTATCCGCGAAAACCGGCGCTTCTCCGCCCTGTACCCGGATCGTCACGTTCTGTTTCTGGGCATTCATCTGGAGCATGTCTACACATTCTCTCGCCAACGGAAACAGATCCAGATCTCGATACTCCACATCTTTTTTTCCGCCGTCAAGCTGGGAAAGCTGGATGATATCATTGATCAGAGTCAGAAGTCTCGACGCGTTTTTATGGATCTCCGACGCAAACCGTTCCGTATTCTCCCCGGACATTCCGTGTTCGATCAGTTCCGCATAGCCGGAGATCGCCGTGAGCGGGGTCTTGAGCTCATGGGACACGTTCGCCGTAAATTCCTGCCGGACCTGGGAGCTCTTTAAGATATCCTCATGCTGCTGCCGGATCTTATTCATAAACGGTACCAGCTCCTTGTAGGCCGCCTGTGTCCCCGGCTCCGAAAGATTCTCCGCCATCTGCTCGATCGGTGCCACAAGGTTCTTCGTAAAATAATTTGCCATCATGATACAGAAGAAAAAGAGAAGGACAAATACTCCCACTACCGTCATCATCATGTTCTGGGTCAGGGCAAAAATATTGTCGCCCTCCCTCGCGATCCTTAAGATCCGCCCGTTATCCAGCCGGATCGCATAGTAGAACAGATTTTTATCCAGCGTTGTGGACCGGCGGGTTCCGCTTCCTTCTCCGGACTTCGCCGCCATGAGGATCTCCGGGCGGCCTTCATGGTTATCCATCACAGAAAAATCCGCATTGCTGTCAAAAATAACGCTCCCGTTGGCATTCACCACCGTGATGCGCAGCGTATCCGGGTTCAGGTCGTAGGCATCCGGGTGCAGATCGGAAATATCGTCGAAGATATGCAGGTTTTTCATGACGAGGGCATCAGCCTTCAGATCCCCGATGACCTGTTTCCGGTAGACCCCGTAAAAAACAAATAAGGCACACAGCAGTGTCAGTAAAATTGCGAACACTGCCGTGGCCAGAAGTTCCATATGGATTTTCCGTTTCATTCGATCATATACCCCACATTTCTCACAGTGCGGATCATGGAACCCGCTTCACCGAGTTTCTGTCTGAGCGTCCGGATATGCATGTCCAGCGTTCTCGACTCACCTTCAAAGTCGATTCCCCATACGCGCTCTAAAATGATCTCTCGCGTCACTACGATCCCCGCATTGTGGAGCAGGAGCTTTAAGAGCTCATATTCCTTAAATGTCAGGCTGCACGGAACATCCTTCACGTATACCATATGTTTCTCATCATCCAGGAAGATATCCCCCAGGGTCAGGAATTTATCTTCCTCCATCGTCCTTCTGAGCACCGCCTTTACTCTGGCGATCAGCTCCATGACACCAAAAGGCTTTGTCAGATAATCATCCGCTCCGACATCAAGTCCCTTTACCTTGTCGATCTCGGTACTCTTTGCCGTCACCATGATAATCGGAAGCTTTTTCGTCTCCGGACGGCGGCGGAGCTTTGCAACAATCTCCAATCCGTCCTCGTCCGGCAGCATAATGTCCAAAAGGGCAAGGTCCGGCTGCTTCTCTTCCAGCTTTTTATAAAAATCGCGGGCACATTCAAATCCTTCCACCTGATATCCGCTGTTCTTTAACGCGAACATCTCAATCTCCAGAATATTTTTATCATCTTCTACCGCATAGATCAGAGCCATGGTCCTTTCCTCCTGTCTCACTTTCTGTCTTACTTTCTGTATAACCGTTCAGTACCTTAAAAACATTCTACATAACTGTTCAATACACAGTTACGCGCAAAAATCCATTCCAAATCGGCTGTGCCGATAGGATTTTTGCC
>OWJE01000172.1_pt1 | contig 45465 bp, 46 predicted proteins | sample 1732931 | NCBI WGS metagenome assembly OWJE01 (sample SAMN05065769, study PRJEB22554) | human gut metagenome | biome: ENVO:2100002; feature: ENVO:00000062; material: ENVO:00002003 | host: Homo sapiens | place: USA | reverse complement strand
ACATAGTGCTTGCCATGTTTCATTGTATATCCTCCTGTGTGGTCATGCGGGCAGTTTTATGCCCTCCCACTGTTTATGTCTCAGCCCTCGACGGTGACACCCATGGAACGGCAGGTGCCGCGAACCATGCTGCATGCAGCTTCCAGAGAAGCAGCGTTCAGGTCGGGCATCTTGGTCTTGGCGATCTCTTCCACCTGAGCGGCGGTCAGAGAAGCGACCTTTTCCTTGTTGGGCTTGCCGGAAGCGGTGTTGATGCCAGCTGCCTTCTTGATCAGAACGGCTGCCGGAGGAGTCTTGGTGATGAAGCTGAAGGAGCGGTCAGCATACACAGTGATGACGACGGGGATCACATAACCCATCTGGTTCTTGGTACGCTCGTTGAACTCCTTGGTGAATGCCATGATGTTGACACCCTTCTGACCCAGAGCAGGGCCAACAGGGGGAGCCGGAGTTGCCTTGCCGGCCTCGATCTGCAGCTTAATGTAGCCAGTAACTTTCTGTGCCATAATAAATGCACCTCCAAAAATCTGTGGTGAGTTGCGGCACGGTGTCTCCGTGCCTCCCACGAGCATGTGCACAGTGCACACGCTCTATAAGAACCGCACTGCGGTCTTACCTTGGTAAACGATTTGTGCCGGTTGGTTACGGCAGCTCGACCTGACCGATCTCCACCTCTGCGGGGGTCTCGCGGCCGAACATGTTGACCTTGAGCTTCACTTTGAAGTTCTCGGTATCGATCTCCTCCACAAGGCCCATAAAGCCTTCCAGAGGACCGGCGGTGATCTGCACGGTGTCGCCGACGTTGAAGTCGACTGCCAGAGGTGCAGCCTTTTCCACGCCCATCTTCTCTACTTCTTCAGCAGAGAGGGGAACAGGCTTGGATGCGGGGCCGACGAAGCCGGTGCAGCCGCGCGTATTGCGCACCACGTACCAGGTATCGTCGTTCATCACCATTTTGACCAGAACGTAGCCGGGGAAGAGCTTGTGCTCCACCATCTTCTGCTTGCCGTTCTTGTCAATTTCGGGAACCATCTCGACGGGAACCTTGATATCGCAGATCAGATCCTGCAGATGACGGTTCTCCACCATGGTCTGCAGGTCATTCGCGACCTTGTTCTCATAGCCGGAATAGGTATGCACTACATACCAAAGTGCCTCATTGGATTGTTCTTCCATTTTGGTCTGCCCTCCGTTTCAAGATGATTCTCAGGCGCCGATGATCAAGCCCAGGATGCCGCCGAAGATGGCATCCAGCAGGATCATCACGACCGCTGCGATGGCGACGGTCACGAGCACGACGATGGTGTTGGTCTTAACGTCCTCTTTGGACGGCCACACCACCTTCTTCAGCTCGCTCTTGGTGTCGCGGAAGAACTTGGCACACTTGCCAAAGAAGTTCTTCACAGCGGCCTTTGCTCTGGCCACAAAGCCCGGCTTGTTCTCGGTTTTGTCTGCCATGATGCGTCCGCCTTTCTTACTTGGTTTCGCGATGAACGGTGTGCTTCTTGCAGAAACGGCAATACTTCTTCATCTCGAGACGATCGGGGTTGTTCTTCTTGTTCTTCGTGGTGTTGTAGTTGCGCTGCTTGCACTCGGTGCAGGCCAGAGTGATTTTAACGGTCATTTGTTGACACCTCCATTATAACGGTTGTTTTGAACCTCCCTCGGGTTGCGGGTGGTACCTGTAAAACAGGCGCACTTAATAACCCCGCAAAAGAGGTGATATCATTGTACCACGCACTTTTCCATCCGTCAAGCGGAAATCTTCGATTTTTGGAAAGTTTTTTTGAAAAATATCTCTTTTACCCACCGGCAGCTTTTTGGCATTCTGCTTGCATCGCGCGCATAGATATTGTATAATAAGCCAGAACGGCATTTTTACCGGTTATATCCCGCCCAGGTCTTGGGCTTTGTAAATAGGAGAGAGTTATCATGCAGTCTGAAAAAATGTGCGTTGTGCTGCTGTTCGGCGGTATGTCCAGCGAGCACGAGGTCAGCCGCGTTTCTGTGGGCAACTTCGTCAACAACATTGACCGTGAAAAATATGAGGTGCTCACTGTGGGCATCACCAAGGAGGGCCGCTGGCTGTACACCGAGGCCACGGCCGCCCAGATGGCCGATGGCAGCTGGGAAGAGCTGGCAGGCAACATGGCCTGCGTCATCAGTCCGGACCGCGCCGACCACGGCATGATCCTGTTCACCCCGGAAGGCCATGTGGAAAAAGTGCATGTGGATGTGGTCATCCCGGTGCTCCATGGCCTGTGGGGCGAGGATGGCACGGTGCAGGGCCTGCTGGAGCTGGCCGGCATCCCCTACGTGGGCTGCGGCGTGCTGGCAAGCGCGGTGTGCATGGACAAAGCCGTGGCCAATGCTCTGTTCGAGGCCAACGGTGTGCCCCACACCAGATGGCTGGCTGCCGACCGCTGGGAGATCGAGTCCGATCTGGAAGGCGTGTGCGAGGGTGTGGAAAAGAAGCTGGGCTGGCCCGTGTTCGTCAAACCCGCAAACGCCGGTTCCAGCGTGGGCATCTCCAAGGTGTCCAGCCGTGACGAGCTGAAAAAGGCCATCGACCTTGCACTGGAAAACGACCGCAAGGTGGTGTTTGAAGCCTTTGTGGACGGTCAGGAAGTGGAGTGCGCCGTGATCGGCTCCGACCCCGCCGTGGCTACCCGTCCGGGCGAGATCCTTGCCGGTGCCGAGTTCTATACCTATGACGACAAGTACAAGAACGGCGTGAGCCAGACCGTCATCCCGGCTCACCTGCCGGAAGCAAAGCTGGACGAGGTGAAGACCTACGCCGCCATGGCCTACACTGCCCTGAACTGCGAGGGCCTTGCCCGCTGCGATTTCTTTGTGGAAAAGGGTACTGGCCGGGTGCTGATCAACGAGATCAACACCTTCCCGGGCTTCACGTCCATCAGCATGTACCCCAAGCTGATGGAGCACGAGGGCCTGCCGGTGCCGCAGCTCATCGACCGGCTGATCGCGCTGGCGCTGGAAAGGAAGGAAAAGCAGCATGGATAACCGCCCAATCGGCGTATTCGACAGCGGCCTTGGCGGCCTGACCGGTGTGCGGGAGCTGCGCAAGCGCCTGCCCCACGAGGAGATCATCTATTTTGGCGATACCGGCCGCGTGCCCTATGGCAGCCGCAGCCCGGAGACCATTCTGCAGTATGCCCGTCAGGACGTGGCATTCCTGCTTTCTAAAAATGTAAAGTGCATCATGGCGGCCTGCGGCACCGTGTCCAGCACCTACCCGGCTGCAGAAGCGGCAAAGCTGCCGGTGCCCTATCTGGGCGTGGTGGATGCTGCCGCCCGGGAAGCAGCCTTTGCTACCCGCAACCGCCGCATCGGCGTGATCGGCACCGCTGCCACCATCCGCTCCCGCAGCTACGAAAAGCTGCTGCGTCAGCTGGTACCGGGGGTGGAGATCACCGCGCAGGCCTGCCCGCTGTTCGTGCCGCTGGTGGAGGCCGGTTACGTGGACCACAGCGAGGAGAGCCGACAGCAGGTGACGAAGCTGGTGATCGCTCAGTACCTGACCGAGGTGCGTGAGGCCGGCGTGGACACCCTGATTTTGGGCTGCACCCACTACCCGCTGCTCAAGACCATGATCGGCGAGTTCATGGGCCAGAGCGTGACGCTGGTGGATCCGGCCAAGACCGCCGCCCACCATCTGGAACAGATGCTCTCCGAGCGCGGCCTGAAAGCGGCGCAGGAGCACGAGGGTCAGGCGCACTTCTACGTGAGCGATGTGCCGGACAGCTTTGTGCAGACGGCAGACCTGTTCCTGGGCGAGTACAAGGGCGGCCCGGTGGATCAGATCGCCATTGATAAATATTGATAAGGACAGAAAAACGTGAGCAAACCGCTGAAGGAAGATTATATCATCCGCATCAAGAGCCGCATTGAGCAGCATGTGAAAGAGCCTGTGGAGCAGGAAGAAAAGGAAGAGTTTGTGGAGCTGATGACCCGCGGCCAGTTCGTGCAGAAGGGCGGCAGCTACTACATTACCTATAAAGAGACCGAGACCACCGGCTACGAGGGCTGCACCACCACCCTGAAAATTGCCGCCGACGGCAGCCGCGTGGCGATGCTGCGGTTTGGCAAGGGCGGCGGGGCCGGCACCCAGCTGCTGATCGAAAAAGGCAAGCGCAACCTCTGCCACTACGAGACAGGCTACGGCTCCATGACGCTGGGCGTGACCGCCGACGAGATCGAGTGCGGCCTGACCGAGAAGGGCGGCACCGCAAGGTTTGGCTACCTGCTGGATGCCAACAGCGCCGAGCTTGTGAGCCGCAACCGCCTTGAAGTGACCGTGACCCACGTAAACTGAGATATTTCCCAGACTGTGAAAGGAACCAGACCAATGACTGAATTTGAAAAGACCTACCAGAACTATAACCCCCGTCAGGCTGCGCTGGACGAGGCACGCGCTCTGCTGACCGCTGCTGCCAAGGCCGCCATGGCCGATGGTGCTCTGCCGGAAGCTGAGCTGCCCGCCTTCATCGTGGAGATCCCCGCCGATACCAAAAACGGCGATATCGCCTCCAACATCGCCATGGCCGGTGCACGCAGCTGGCGCAAGGCTCCCAAAATGATCGCGGATGCGCTGCTGGCACATCTGCCCTCCATCGAGAACAGTGTGTTTGCCAAGGTGGAAGTGGCTGGCCCCGGCTTCATCAACCTGTTTTTGGCTCCGTCCTTCTGGGCCAGTGTGGTGCTGGGTGCCTGCTCCAACAAGGAGTATGGCCGCACCGATCACGGCAAGGGCGCCAAGTACAATGTGGAATTCGTTTCCGCCAACCCCACCGGCCCTATGCACATGGGCAACGCCCGCGGCGGCGCTCTGGGCGACTGTCTGTCCGCTGTGCTGGACTGGTCCGGCTATGATGTGACCCGTGAGTTCTATATCAACGATGCCGGCAACCAGATCCAGAAGTTCGGCAAGAGCCTTGCCGTGCGCTACCTGCAGAAGTACTGCGGCGAGGAAGCCTATCCGCTGCCCGCCGAGTGCTATCAGGGCGGCGACATCAAGGTGCTGGCCGGCGAGTTTGCAGAGCTGAACGGCGACAAGTACGTTGCCGCTTGCAAGGGGATGGACGAGGAGACTCTGTTCGAGAGCGAGGCTTTTGCCGCCCTGAAGGACGCACTGGTGGCCTACGCTCTGCCCAAGAACATTGCTGCCCTCAAGCGCGATCTGGGCAAGTACCGCATCGACTACGATGTGTGGTTCCATGAGAGCACCCTGCACGAGTCCGGCGCGGTGAAGGCCGTGGTGGATAAGCTGCTGGAGCTGGGCGCATGCTATAAGGCAGAGGACGGTGCCATCATGTACCGCAGCGCCCAGTACGCTGCCAAGTACGGCACGGTGAACAAGAAAAAGACCGAGGACGGAACCGAGGAGGAAGCCAAGGACGAAGTGCTCGTCCGTGCCAACGGCATCCCCACCTACTTTGCCGCCGATATCGCTTACCACTACAACAAGCTGGCTACCCGCGGCTTTGCCAAGGCCATCGATGTCTGGGGTGCAGACCATCACGGACATGTGGCCCGCATGAAGGGTGCCATGGATGCCATCGGCCTGAACGGCGAAGATCTGGACGTTGTGCTGATGCAGATGGTCAACCTGATGCGCGACGGCCAGCCTGTGCGGATGTCCAAGCGCACCGGCAATGCCATCACCTTGACCGACCTGCTGGAAGAGGTGCCCATCGACAGCGCACGCTTCCTGTTCAATATGCACGACGCAGGCAGCGGCATCGATTTTGACCTCGATCAGGCTGTCAAGACCGACAACGATAACCCGGTGTACTATGTGCAGTATGCCCATGCCCGCATCTGCTCCATCCTGAAAAAGATGGAGAGCGAGGGCGTGCAGTTTGCCGGTGCCGAGAAGGTGGATGCCACCCTGCTCACCGAGCCTTCCGAGATGGATCTGATCCGGATGCTGGCAGCCTTCCCGCAGGAGATCGTCATGGCGGCAGAAAAGTACGACCCCAGCCGCATCAACCGCTTTGTCATTGATCTGGCCAGCGCCTTCCACCGCTTCTACGGCAGCTGCCGCATTCAGGGTGCAGACCCCGCTGTGCAGCAGGCACGTCTGGCCCTGTGCATCGGCGTGAAGAATGCCATCTTCAACGTGCTGACCATGTTCAAGATCAACGTGCCGGAGAAGATGTAAAAAAGGCTCCCTCATTGAGGGAGCTGTCGAGCGAATGCGAGACTGAGGGAGTTTTCTACAGGAACTCCTTCCGTCATCGCCTGCGGCGATGCCACCTCCCTCAGTGAGGGAGACTTATGCCGTACCCGAAAGGATTCGCACGGTAATACCCAGCTCCCCTGCGGGGGAGCTTTTTTCGATAACAGCGAGGAACAACCAATGGAACCTTTGAAAATCGGCAATATCATCCTGCCGCACCGGGCGGTGTTCGGCCCGATGGCGGGCTTTACGGATGCACCCTGCCGCCGCCTGATGGCCCAGCACGGTGCGGGTTTTACTGTGAGCGAAATGGTGTCCAGCCGGGCGCTGGTGTACGGCGACCACAAGACGGTGAGCCTGCTCAAGGCCGAACCCAACGGTGCACCCTATGGCGTGCAGATCTTTGGCGAAGTGCCCGAGATCATGGGCGAAGCCACCGCCGCCATCGAACAGTACGAGTTCGACTTTGTGGATATCAACATGGGCTGCCCGGCCCCCAAGATCGTGTCCGGCGGCGCAGGCAGCAAGCTGATGCTGGACCCAGACCGCTGCGGGCGCATCGTGGAGCAGGTTGTGGCAAATACAAAACGGCCTGTCACCGTGAAAATGCGCAAGGGCTGGGATGCCGACCACATCACTGCAGTGGAGTGTGCCAAGGCCTGTGAGCAGGCCGGCGCAGCCCTCATTGCGGTGCACGCCCGTACCCGGGAGCAGATGTACACCCCCGGCATCGACCCGGAGATCATTGCCCGGGTGAAGGATGCCGTCAGAGTGCCGGTGCTGGGCAACGGCGACATCCACTCGGCAGAGGATGCAGTGGAGATGATGCAGGCCACCGGCTGTGACGGCGTGATGATCGCCCGGGGCGCGCTGGGCGACCCGTGGCTCTTTGAGCGGGTGAACGCCGCCATTGAAGGCTTGCCCGCACCCAAGGCACCCAACCTGCAGGCCCGCATGAATGCGCTGCGCCGTCAGGTGGAGGAGATGGTGGAGCAGAAGGGCGAGTTCGTCGCCATGCCGCAGGCCCGCTCTCAGACCATGCACTATATGAAGGGGCTGAAAGGTGCGGCCAATCTGCGCCGCTACTGCTGCACCCTGACCCATCTGGAAGATCTGGACGAGCTGATCGATGCTGTTTTTGAAGAGCAGCGCAAAGCGGGCATCGACCCGGACGACGTGCGCGAGGTGCCGTTTCCGTAAGGGGAATATTACTGCTGCCGGGTCAGCTCATCCAGATTCTGGGTGTAACAGGGCAGACAGTGCTCTATGAACCAGTCGGCTTCCGGGCAGTGCATGGCCTGCAGGGCCGCTTTCTGCTGGGCCAGCGCCGCGTCAAACTCGTGGTTGCCGCTGCGCTGCTCCTCCGTGCATTTGATGAGGGCGCTCAGCCGGTCGGCGGCCTTCAGCAGGCGCTTTTCCTCGGCGGTGAGCAGTTCCCCGGAGATGAACGGGGACAGCTCTTCGCTCAACTCGTCCGGCAGAAGGCCGGTCATGCAGCGCACGCTCTCGGTTTCCAACGCCTTGTAGGCATCCCGCAGGGTGGGGCTGCTGTACTTGACCGGTGTGGGCATGTCGCCGGTAATGATCTCCGGCGCGTCGTGGTACAGCGCCGCCACTGCTACCGTTTTGGGGCGGCAGGGCGTGCCGGTGTACCGCCGTGCGATCAGGCAAAGCATGTGGGCCAGCAGGGCGGTATCGCAGGTATGCTCGCTGAGAGATTCGGCCCGGGTGGAGTGCATCAGGCTCCAGCGGGTAATATATTTCATGCGCGCCAGCAGGGCACTGAACGGGTACAGCATGGCAGCTTCCTCCTTTTTTCTCCAACATACCTGTCTGGCAGAGCGTTGTCAAGCCCTTTTTTCTGTGCAGTGTTCGTGCTATACTAAAATAAACCAACTTTCTGCCGCTTTGGCAGAGAAAAGAGGAAACCATGGAGCGGTCTGGTACTGCCCGGCAGCCGCAGCTGCTGGGACAAAAAAAGGATAAATTCTGGCTGACGGTGGGCCTGTGTGCCCTCACGGCGGCCCTGTTCTTTCTGCCGTTTTATATCATCGACGGCGGCTTTTTCCACTATGCAGGCGATTTCAACAGCCAGCAGATCAGCTTTTACCGCTATATGAACGGCTTTATCAAGGGCGCAGGCTACCCGGACAGTGCGTTCACCTCGGTGCACAATACCTTCTCATGGGCTACCGACCTTGGCAGCGGCGTGATGAACGCCTATTCGTTCTACCTGTACGGCTCGCCGTTCTTCTGGTTCTCGCTGCTCTTCCCGCAGGGGTGGCTGCCCTACCTCATGGTACCGCTGCTGGTGCTCAAGTTTGCCGTGGCGGGCGGCGGTGCGTACCTGTATCTGCGCCGCTACGTCAAAAATATCGACTACGCCGTGCTGGGAGCCTGTCTGTATACCTTCTCCGGCTTTACGGTATACAATGTGTTCTTCAACCACTTTGTAGATGTGGTGGCGCTGTTCCCGTATCTGCTGTGGTCGCTGGACGAGGCCCTTTACAACGACCGTCGCAGCTGGTTTGCGTTCTGGGTGGCGGTGAACCTTGTCAACAACTACTTCTTCTTCATCGGTCAGGTGGTGTTTCTGGCCATCTACTTCATCTGCAAGCTCAGCACAAGGGACTTCCGTCTCACTGCAAAAAAGTTCGGGCTGCTGGCCTTTGAAAGCCTGCTGGGCGCTGCCATGGGCAGCATCCTGCTGGTGCCTGCGGTGCTCTCCATTTTGCAGAACCCGCGCACCATCGACCTTTCCTCCGGCTGGGGCTTTCTGACCTACAGCAAGGTGCAGCAGTACCTTGCAATTCTCGTCAGCTGGATCATGCCGCCGGATTCTCCCTACCTCACCTCCATCTGGTCGGAGGGCGTGATCAAGTGGACCAGCATGTCGGCCTATCTGCCGCTGTGCAGTCTGGCCGGTGCCGTGGCCTACTGGAAAGTAAAGTGCGGCGACAGTAAAAAGCGCATCGTGGGCACCTGCGCCGTGTTCGCACTGGTGCCCATCCTGAACAGTGCGTTCTACGCCCTCAATTCCAGCTACTATGCGCGCTGGTACTATATGCCGGTGCTGGTGCTGGCCGCAATGACCGTGAACGCGCTGGAAGACCACAACACCGATCTGGACAGCCCGGCCCGCGGCATCAGCTGGCTGATGATCGCCACGGTGGCCTTTGCGGTGGTGCCGGTGCAGGACAGCGACACCGGCAGCTGGTCGTTCGGCGTGCTCAAGAACCCCGGTCAGTACTGTGCGGTGCTGGGCTTTGGCCTGCTGGGCCTGCTGCTGTACCGCTATCTCTGCCAGAAGTGGCGGGGCGACAGCCGCTTTGCTCAGCGCCTGACGGCGGCAGTGCTGGCGTTTGCCTTCCTGTTCAGCGTGGTGCACATCGGCATTGGCAAGTTCGGCCAGTGGTATACCGACAGCGACCTTGTGAAGCAGGACACCAACGCCCTGCTGTTGAAAAACGACCTGCCCGAAGGCGATTATCGCGTGGATACGTACAAGATCCACGACAACATCGGCATGTGGCTGGATAAAAGCTGCCTGCAGTATTTTGGCAGCACGGCAGCCCCCAGCATCCTCAGCTTCTACCCGGCGCTGGGGGTCAAGCGGGATGTGCGCAGTGAGCCGGAGCTTTCCAATTATGCACTGCGGGGCCTTTTGAGTGTGGAGTACCTTATCACCACGCCGGAAAAGCAGACCGACTTTGAAAACGAAGCCGACGACGGCTGGGAATATGCCTTTGCAAAGGGCGGCTATGCGGTCTACCGCAACACGAACTACGTGCCCATGGGCTTTGCCTATGACTATTACCTCACCCAGACCGAGTACGAAGAAACAGCCAAGGCCACCCGCGCAAACCTCCTGATGCGTGCACTGGTGCTTACCGACGAGGATGCTGCAGTCTACGGCAAGTACCTCACCCATCTGCCGGAAGGCAGACGGGAGGAGCTGTACTATGAGTCCTACGTGCAGGACTGCCGCGAGCGCCGTGCCACGGCTGCCAGTGTGTTCCAGATGAACAATTCGGGCTTCCACGCCGAGATCACGCTGGAAAAAGAGAACCTCGTGTTCTTCTCCGTGCCTTACGATGACGGCTTTACGGCCTATGTCAACGGGCAGGAGGCCGACATTGTGGAGGTGGACGAGGGATTGATGGCTGTGCTGTGCCCGGCAGGTGAAAACAGCATCGATTTTGTCTACCAGCCCGACGGCATCCGGCTGAGCCGTGCGCTGACTTTGGGCGGCATTGTGGTATGGCTGGCGTACACGGCGTACTTCGTCTGGCGCAAGCGCCGCACAAAGCGGGCCTGATGCACGGAAGAATGACTTTGTGCTGTAGAAAAAAGAAATTTTTGAAATTTCCTCTTGACTTTATGCCAATAAAGTGTATAATGCAATCAAACCGATGAGGCGGAAGAGAACCTGCACAGCGCATCTTCAGTGAGTCCGGACAGTGAAAACGGGCGAGAGCGGGGCAGAGCTTCGTGGGCCGCCGAGGGCCGGGCAAATGGGCAGCAAGCCTTAGTAGCTTTGGACGGAAGTCTCCGTTACAGGACAGGGGAGTGTTGGCTCTCCGTGAGAGGCTCTGCAGTTTGCAAAGCAGGGCAAGCAAGGTGGCACCGCAGAATCGAACTTTACCGATCCTGTCCTTGTGGATAACACACAGGGACAGGGTCGTTTTTATTTGTAAGACCCGTCCCGCAAGGGGAGCGGGTCTTTTACTTTTGCCGCCCGCTCCGGGAAAGGAGTTTGCTATTATGAAAAACGTTACCATGATCTCCCGCCGCAGCTTCCTCAAGGCCGCTATGGCTGCTTCCGCCGTTTCTGCACTGGCATTCACCGGCTGCGGCGGTTCCGCTTCCAGCACCGTGGCTGCATCTTCCACCGCTTCTTCGGCTGCCGCTTCCGCAGCAGCCGAGGGCGGCCAGACCTTCAAGGTGGGCATCGTCAACTATGTGGATCATGCTTCCCTCAACCAGATCGTGGAATCTGTGGAGAGCCGTCTGGATGAGCTGGGGGCAGAGAAGGGCGTTACCTTCGACTACGCCGACTACTACGCAAATGCACAGGCTGACCAGTCCAACCTGAACCAGATCGGTGCCGACCTCGTAGGGGACGGCGTGGATGTGATCGTGGCTGTGGCTACTCCCACCGCCGCAACCATGCTGGCCGCTGTGGAGGATACCGATATCCCCGTTGTCTACTCTGCTGTCACCGACCCCGCTGCTGCAGGCTTTGACGGCGAGGAGAACATCACCGGCACCTCCGACGCACTGAACACCGAGGCCATCATGAACCTGATCACCGCTGTCAACCCGGATATTGACACCATTGGCCTGCTGTACGACCTGAGTCAGGATGCCTCCACCCAGGCCATTGCCGATGCCAAGGCTTTCTGTGATGCCAACGGCATCAAGTACATTGAGAAGAACGGCACCACCACCGCTGAGGTGCAGATGGCGGCTGAGGCTCTGATCGCCGCCGGTGTCAAGGCCGTGTTCACCCCCACCGACAACACCGTGATGACCGCAGAGCTGTCCATCTACGAGACCTTTACCGAGGCAGGCGTGCAGCACTACACCGGTGCTGACAGCTTTGCACTGAACGGGGCCTTTGTGGGCTACGGCGTGGATTACGTCCAGCTGGGCGAAGCCACTGCCGATATGGTGGCAGAGCTGCTGTGCGAGGGCAAGACCACTGCAGACCTGCCCTACCAGACCTTTGATAACGGCATCGTCACCATTAACACCGAGACCTGCGAGGCGCTGGGCCTTGACCTTGACACCGTGAAGGAAGCCTTCAAGCCCTACTGCACCGAGATCGTGGAAGTAACCACCGCAGAGAACTTCTCTTAAAAAAGAACCCTCTCAGTCAAAACCTGACGGTTTTGCCAGCTCCCCCGAAGGGGGGAGCTTTTGGCGGCTTTAGGAAAAGTTTTCGATTCAATTGCAAAGTGTGCAGCTTTGCCAGAGGCTCTCCCTTTGGGAGAGCTGGCGCGTAAGCGCCTGAGAGGGCGAGGACGCCGCTCACAGCGCCGCGCTTTCGCAGAAAGCGGCGCTGCAAATGCCGTTTTCCGTCACGACCCTACTCGTGAAAAGGGGATTCAGAAAAGCCCGCAGGCTTTTCTGAATCCCGAATAAAAACCCAATTCCGCTGAAAATGGCCAGAGCAAAAGCGGAGGCCATTTTAAATCGTCCAATCAAAAAGAAACATAAAAGGAGCACACACATGCTGGCGAGTATCTTTTCGCTCAACGTCCTACAGACGGCGCTGGAACTGGGCTGTATCTATGCCTTGGTGGCGCTGGCACTGTTCCTGAGCTATTCCATCCTGAACATCGCAGACCTTTCCACTGACGGCTGCTTCACGTTGGGCTGCGCCGTGGCCTGTCAGGTAGCACTGACCGGCCACCCCATTCTGGCCCTGTTCGCAGCCATGGCGGCAGGCGTGTGCTCCGGCTTTGTTACGGCTTTTCTGCAGACCCGCCTTGGCGTGGAGAGCATCATGGCAGGCATCATCGTCAACACCGGCCTTTACACCATCAATCTGGCCGTGATGGGCTTTTCCTCCACCATGTCGCTGGTCAAGACCGACACTGTTTTCTCGCTGGCAAAGGGCTCACTGAGCTTCCTTGGCGGCTGGTATAAGCTGGCCATCGCGCTGGCCATGATCCTGCTTGCCGGTGCGGCGATGCTGGGCTTTCTGGGCACCCGGCTGGGCCTGTCCATCCGCGCCACCGGTGACAACGCTGCCATGGTGCGTGCTTCCAGTATTAACCCGGCTTTCACCATCACGGTGGGCCTGTGCATTTCCGGCGCATTGTGCGCCCTCTCCGGCGGCCTGCTGGCACAGTATCAGAAGAGCTGCGATATCAATGTGGGCACCGGCATGGTGACCATCGCACTGGCTTCCCTCATCATCGGCGAGACTCTGCTTGGTAAGCGCACCATGCTGCGCCGGATCATCGGCGTGGTGTTCGGCAGCTGCCTGTACCGCTTTATCGTGGCTGTGGCCCTGCGCTTCAATGTGCCTGCCGCCGCCATGAAGCTGGTGTCCGCCATCATCGTGGCCATCGCCATTTCGATGCCGGCCATCAAGGAAAAAATCGCCTTTGAGCAGCGCAAACATGGGGCCTGCCGCCGCCGCGTGACCACCGGCAAGGAGGAAAAGTAAGATGGAAATGCTTCAGCTGAACGATCTGCACAAGACCTTCAACCCCGGCACGGTCAATGAAAAAGTGGCCCTGAACGGTGTCAGCCTGCACATGGAAGCCGGGGACTTTGCCACCATCGTGGGCTCCAACGGCGCGGGCAAATCCACCCTGTTCAACGCCATCACCGGCGGCTTCATCGCCGACGAGGGCAGCATCCTGCTGGGCGGACAGGATATCACCTTTGCGCCGGAGCACCAGCGCAGCAAGGTCATCGGCCACCTGTTTCAGGACCCGCTCAAGGGCACGGCACCCAACATGACCATTGAGGAAAACCTTGCACTGGCCTATCTGCGTGCCGGCACCGCGCCCCACGCCATCTTCTCCCGCATCTCCCGCAAGGACAAGGAAGTGTTCCGCGAAAAGCTGGCACTGCTGGATATGGGCCTTGAGGACCGCATGAAGCAGCCGGTGGGACTGCTTTCCGGCGGCCAGCGGCAGGCGCTGACCCTGCTCATGGCCACCCTCGTCACCCCCAAGCTGCTGCTGCTGGACGAGCACACCGCCGCACTGGACCCCGCCACCGCCGAAAAGGTACTGGAGCTGACCAAGAGCATCGTGGCTGAAAAGAAGATCACCTGCCTGATGGTCACCCACAATATGCATCAGGCACTGGAGCTGGGCAACCGCACCCTGATGATGGATTCCGGCCGCATCGTCTTTGATGTGAAGGGCGAGGAACGCAGCCGGATGACCGTGGACGACCTGCTTGAAAAGTTCCGCGAGAACGCAGGCAGGAATCTGGACAACGACCGCATCCTGCTGAGTAAAGTGGAAAAGTGACCCGGACAGGAAAGCACAGCCCCGACAGACCATGCAGTCTGCCGGGGCTGTATTTTTGCGGGGAAGTGCACCGTAGGGAAAAGCGGTTCCCCCTGAAACAGCAAATCCCCCCTGCGCAGATGCACAGAGGGGATTTTAAATATCAGAAATTACTGAACGTATTCGACTGTATACTCGAAGCCGTACTCTTCCTGCAGCTTCTTCACCTCGGCCTCGCAGTCCTCGATGAAGGTGGGGGCGTAGACGGAAGCGCCATTGTGGGCCTTCTTGTAGTCCTCAACGATCTGCTGCAGCTTTGCCCAGCCCTCGTTGGCCTTGTTCTGGTCGATGCTGTCGGGGAAGTTGATGATGAACTCGCGGTGCTTAGGAATACGTGCTTTCATGGTAGGTTCTCCTTATAACAGTTTGGATTTTGATTGTTGATTTATACAGAAGCACAGAGAAAAACCTGTGCAACTTGCGAAAAACGGATCACAGCCCGTATACCCGGCGGGCATTTTCGGCTGTGGTGCGGAACACCTCTTCGGCAGAGATGCCACGCAGCTGGGCGATATACTCGCCCACATAGCGGATGAGGGAGCTGTCACAGCGGGTGCCGCGCACCGGCTCCGGTGCCATGTAGGGGCAGTCGGTCTCCAGCACGATGCTTTCCAGCGGCAGGGCGCTGATGGCGTTTGCCGCCCGCTTGGCACCCTTGAAGGTGCATGCCCCGCCAAAACCGATGAACAGTCCCTGTTTTGCCAGCCACACCGCGTCATCGGCACTGCCGGAATAGCAGTGGACGATGCCCTTGGGCTGGTATTTTTTGAGCAGGGCGTAAACGTCGGCGTGGGCGTTGCGGTCGTGCACGATGATGGGCTTGTCCAGCTCCAGCGCCAGCCGGATGTGTGCCTCAAACATGGCCAGCTGGGCATCCTTGGGCACAGGCCAGTGGTAGTCCAGCCCGCACTCACCCACAGCTACCACCTTGGGGTCCTCGTAATACGGGGCCAGAGCGCGCATCTCTGCGGCCCAGTCCCCGCCGTACACCGAGACCGTAGGAGCCGGGCCTTCCTCGCCGCAGTCGGCGGCGGGCAGCAGGCTTTCCGGGTGGATGCCAACAGCTGCCACCACCCACGGGTAGCGGTGCGCCAGCTCCAGCACTTTGGGTGCATCCCCGGAGTGGGTGGCCTGTTCACACACGCCCACCACACCCTTGCCGGGCAGGCTGCCCAGCAGGAAATCGCGGTCTGCGTCAAAAGCGCGGGCACTGTAGTGCGCGTGGGTGTCAAAAATGGGGCCGGTCATTTGCCCTCCTTTTTGGCGGGGGCCTTGTTCACCAGCCAGATGCCCACACACACGAACACCAGCGCCGCCAGATACTGCCAGCGGAACAGGGGTTCGCCGTTGAGCACGGCGCTCAGCAGTACGTTGACCACCGGGTTCACGAAGCCAAAGATGGCAATGCGGCTGACCGGGTTGTTCTTCATCAGCAGAGCCCACAGCACATAGCCTGCCCCGCAGATGAAGGCCAGATACAGCATGACCACCATCGCCAGTGCGCTCTGCACATGGAGACTGCCGCCCAGCACAGTGCCCAGCACGAACAGTGCCAGACCGCCCACGAACAGGTTGATGAAGCAGACGGCAAAGCTGTCTGCTTTTTTGGTCACGGATTTGTTCCACGGGCCGGACAAGGTAAAGATGATGGTAGCGGCCATCATGCAGAACACGCCCCAGCCGCTGCCGCTGCCGTGGTTGCCCAGCGTGCCGATGAGCACGCCCGCAAAGCCAACGGCGCAGCCCAGCGTTTTGGCAGGGGTCATGCGGTCGGCATTGCCATAGATGAAGTGGGCAAAGATCACGCCCAGAAAGCTCTGGGTGCTGTTCAGGATGCCGCCAAAGGCACCCATGAGCATGGCAACAGCGATGTAATAGAATGCGTACTGGGTCGTGGTCTGCCACAGGCCCAGAGCACAGCACTCCGCTGCCACTTTGCCGCGGGGAAACTTGGGCAGGCGGCTTTGCAGCAGCACACTGCCCAGAAGCACCAGAAAGCTGCCCAGCATGAACCGCACACCGGCAAAGCAGAAGATGGAGGCGGTGCTGCCGGAATCAATGGAGAACAGCCGGTAGCCCAGCTTGATGAAGGGGAAGGCCGAGCCCCACAGTACATTGCAGAAAATAGCCAGCAGCACGGCAAACACTGGCGTGCCGAAGATCTTATCCAGCCATTCCGCGCGGGAAAGCGTTTTGTTTTCCTGCATGGCGGCTCAGTGGATGCGGCTGCCTACGGGGGTGTCGTCGCCGTAGAAAGCGATGGAGCAGCCGCCGTCGGCGGTATCAGCAGCAAAGATCATGCCCTCGCTGACATACTTGCCCTTCATCATGGGGCGAGGTGCCAGATTGCACACAATGCCGATCTTCTTACCGATCAGGTCTTCCGGCTTGAACCACTTTGCAATGCCGGAAAGGATGCAGCGCTCCCGCTCGCCGTCAAACACGGTCAGGTGCAGCAGCTTCTTGCTTTCCTTCAGGTTCTCGCAGGCGCGCACTTCGGCCACGCGCAGTTCCACCTTGCAGAAGGTGTCAAAGTCGATCTCTTCCTCGTGGGTAAAGTCCAAGGTGCTCTCCTCGGCGGGGGCGGCAGCCTTCTTCTCAGCTTCAGCCTTGGCCTTGTTGGCAGCTTCGGCAGCGGCCTTGCGCTTCTCGTCCTCTTCCTTCAGGTGGGCAATTTCCTTTGCCACATCGATGCGGGGGAACAGTGCCTCGCCCTTGTGCACGGTGTAGGTCTCCTGTACGCCGTAGGTGGTCTTGGCCAGGTCCAGAGCAGATGCGTCCAGACCCAGCTGTTCCATCATCTTGGGTGCGGTGGTGGGCAGGTATGCGTTCAGCAGGATGCCGCACACGCGCAGTGCCTCGCACAGGTGGTACAGCACGCTCTCCAGACGGGCCTTGTTGGCCTCGTCCTTGGCCAGCGCCCAGGGAGCGGTCTCGTCGATGTACTTGTTGGCACGCTGGATGACCGCAAAGATCTCCATCAGGGCCTGCGGGATGGTCAGATTGTCCATGTCGGCCGTGACCTTGGCGGTCAGCTCGTTGACCATGGTCTCCAGCTCGGTGTCGATGGCCTCGGTACCGGCCACATTGTGCACGGTGCCGCCGAAGTACTTCTCGCACATGGCGACGGTGCGGCTGAGCAGGTTGCCCAGGTCGTTTGCAAGATCGCTGTTGATGCGGGTGATCAGGGCTTCGTTGGTGAACATGCCATCGTTGCCGAAGGGAATCTCACGCAGCAGGAAGTAGCGGATGGCATCCACGCCGTAGCGGTCGCACAGGATCACAGGGTCCACCACATTGCCCACGGACTTGGACATCTTGCCGCCGTTCATCAGCAGCCAGCCGTGGCCGAACACCCGTTTGGGCAGGGGCAGATCCAGAGCCATCAGCATGGCAGGCCACAGAATGGTGTGGAAACGCAGGATCTCCTTGCCCACCATGTGCAGGTCGGCAGGCCAGAACTTGTCGTAGTCGTGATATTTTTCGTTACCGTAGCCCAGCGCGGAGATATAGTTGCTCAGGGCATCCACCCACACATACATGGTGTGCTTGGGGTCAAAGGGCACGGGGATGCCCCACTTCACGGAGGTGCGGGACACGCAGGTGTCCTGCAGGCCCTGCTTGATGAAGGCGATCATCTCGTTCTTGCGGCTCTCAGGCTGGATGAACTGGGGGTTCTCCTCGTAGAGCTTCAGCAGGCGGTCGGCATACTTGCTGGTCTTGAAGAAGTAGGCTTCCTCGTGTGCGTCGTACACTTCGCGGCCGCAATCGGGGCACTTGCCGTCCACCAGCTGGCTGTCGGTCCAGAAGCTCTCGCAGGGCTTGCAGTAGTGGCCGATGTACTCGCCCTTGTAGATGTCACCCTGCTCATACAGCTTGGTGAAGATCTTCTGGCAGGACTCCATGTGGTAGTCGTCGGTGGTGCGGATGAAGCGGTCGTAGCTGACGTCCAGCAGCTTCCACAGATCCTTGACAGTGGCTACGATCTTGTCCACATACTCCTTGGGGGTAACACCGGCATCGGCAGCCTTGTCCTGAATTTTCTGGCCGTGCTCGTCGGTGCCGGTCAGGAACATGACGTCATAGCCCTGCATCCGCTTGAAGCGTGCCAGTGCGTCGCAGGCGACAGTGGTATAGCTGTGGCCGATGTGCAGCTTGTCGCTGGGGTAGTAGATGGGAGTGGTGATGTAGAATGTCTTGTGCTCACTCATAGGTTGATACTCTTCCTTTCCTGATTTGGCGGGGAACGAAAAAAGCCCTCATCCTGCCGGACTGAGCCGGACAAGGACGAGAGCCTGAAACTTTCGTGGTACCACCTTGCTTCGCCGCACCCTTGCGGGCGCAGCCTTTTGCCGGGCCAAAAAGCACGGCGCAGCGCGGTAACGGGCGCACCCGTCGCAGGCTCAATTTTCACCTGCGCAGCTCCGAGACCATCTTCGGCATCGCGCGGCCTGCCCGGTTCCATCCTTCGGGCTTTCTGTCAGGCGCAGACGGTGCGTACTCTTCTCTTCACAGCCAATTTACATTGTTATGTCTATAATACGCAAAAACGGTGGGTTTGTCAACATTAAATCTCGTAATCCAGACAGAACCGTGCCTTGGTGTAGGGCCGCACCTTGCCGTCGGCCACAGCCACATGGGCGGGATGGACGGAGTAGCCCTTGAGGGCCTCGGCGCTTTCAAAGGTGGTGTCCAGCATCAGGTCAGCGGTGGAAGAGGGGAGACCGTTGATGTTGACATGCACTTCCACAAGGCCCGGAATTTTGCCCGCCAGACCTTCCAGCCCTTCCTTGATGCCTGCCTTGACGGCGGCTTTTTCGGCGTCGGACAGCTCGTCCTTCAGCTGCCACAGGATCACATGCTTGACCATAATAAAATACCTCCTGCGTTTTTTCTCATTGTAGCAGGATGAGAAAAAATCCGCAAGAGGAAAGCTGCAAAGTATTATTGGGGTGCGAACAGCAGAACCACCAGAAGCACGGCACAGAGCACCGAAACTACGATGCCCTCCAGCCGGGTCAATTTGATGTACGCTTCCGTTGGTTCGGTCTGTGTATACCGTCCACGGTCATGCAGGGCAATGGCATCCTCCGGCTGCAGCGCCATAAAAATGCCGAACCCGATGCCGAAAAGTGCGGCTAAGATCGATAAGATGACTTCCATAGCAACCTCTCACTTTTTGGTTTTGTCGTCCCTGCTCAGGGCATAGCACAGATACGAGATCAGCAGGGCAGCGCACAACACGAGCGCCGCCACCATCAAAATGGAATTCAGCGGCTCGACCTTTGGCAGAAAAATGTTGACCAGATAGAGTGCACCGCAAAGGATCGAAGCAATGCCGTAAAATTTGTGAAAATGCTTCTTTTCGTCCTCGGTGCTCCAACCGGTGCCGGTGCCATTGTACAGATCCCGGATGCCGCGGTACAAAAACAGCACACCCAGCGCGGCGTTCAGCCAATCCCAGTCCGAAAGATTCAAATTCATGGTGGCCCCTTTCCGGCTGTCAATCCGCACTATGGTTCCAGCTTTCGTAAGCGACAAGATAAAGAAGGTCTCCCACAATGGCGATGCCGAAGATGATACGGTAGAGCAGCGATGTAACAGGTGTGAAGGCTAAGATCAGAAAGGCGATGCTGTTGAGCATGTAAAACACGCCGTTCTTTTTCTGCCAGAAGGCGCGGTACTCCGGGTCACGATTATACTGGTTGAACGGCAGATTGATGAACGGGTCTTTGCCTTGAAGATCCCGAATGCCGGAGATGAACCAGATAACGGTCAGCACAAGGTTGAACAGAGTGGAAAACGAAACGAACGACTCCATGGAATACACCTCCCATCTTTTTCCACAGTATACCACAGAAAAGTGCAAAAACACAAGGACGGTATTCAACCGCGCAGCATAAAATTTGCACAAATCGGGCGTTGACTGTTGGTGAAAACAGCACAAAATAAAACCAGCCGGACGAGGCGATTGCAAGCCCTCGTCCGGCTGGATACTTACTTCTTCGGAGTCATAAGCCTCTTCTCCTTGTGGTTCCTCATTTTCGGAGTAAACGTTTCATAGGGTGACTCTCCTTAGAAACTACTGGAAACTGAGAATCTATTTCAAGGGGACTAATTACTTAGTACATTGGATTGACCCTTCTCTTAACTGATGGAGTGCGGCACCGAGATTCGGAAGATGAATTTCATATTACCACATTCTTTCGAGTTAGATTCGCCAGGGGCAAACTACTTAGTACATTGGTAGAACTCCTTTTTTGCTATTCAAATAATGTTCTCCGTACAAAAGATACCTTCATAGGAATCATCTCCGGCGGATCTATTTGAATCGCTGGGGGTTAAGTTTATCGACAGGTTGTCGTGTAATCGCATTTCTGATGCTCAAGACTGGCTCATTTTTGTTGTGTTTTTATACGGGGGAAACATCCCGTCTGTGGTGAGCCTCTATTTTGCTTCTCAGCGAATCCCGACAGCCTGTCCCTGCTGTGCGGGTTCCATATCGACCATCGGTCTCGCTCCTTTCTGCTTCAAGCCAGCGGGATTAGCTCTCTCTTGAGCTTCTGCTGTACTTCTCTGGTTTCTGGCTTTATTATACATATTCCTGATTGATTTGTCTATTCGCAGAGTGCACAAGGATAGAAATATAAAATTGTGCAGTTCTTGAAAAACAGCAGATAGAACGTGCAAAATGCCGCTTTCTGTGCGGTGTGCCCGGGCGATCGGGCCCTTTGGAGAGGAACTCTGTGCCCTGCAGGAAGGGCTGCCGAGGAAGTCAACAGCAAAGCTGCCCAGAAGTTCCGGGCCGTTTGTGGAGGATTTTGCGCAAAACGGGAGAAAGTGTCCACAGGGTATTATGCGTCAGATCGATTTGTGCTAAAATAGCGTCAATGAATGGTAGTCGCCGCCGCCCCGCGAGATGAAAGTTTCGCGGGGCGGCTTTTTTGCGGCAAAAATTTAGACACAAAAGAAACGGAGAATCAAAATGCCTAAAACTTTACCGGAACGTATCTTCTTTACCATTGTCATGGCTGCAATTATGGTCTATGGCATGATCGTTTACAATGTGGCGCTGAACACAGGCGGTGTCACCAATGCCACCTTTGTTATGGCTCTGCACGAGATGCCGATCATGGTTCCCATTGCCTGCGTGCTGGAATTTTTCGTGGTGGAGAAACTGGCCACCGGATTGGCGTTTATGTTCATGCGGCCCACAGATCGTCCGCAGTTCATCACCTATGCCATCTCGCTGATGATCGTGTGCATCATGTGCCCGGTGATGAGCCTGATCGCAACGGTGCTGTTTAAAGAACCCGGCTTTGGCACTTGGGTGCATACCTGGGGCTGCAATATGCCCATGGCCCTGTGCTGGCAGATGCTGTACTGCGGGCCGCTTGCCCGTGCCATCTTCCGGCTGGTGTTCCGCCGCGGCGCAAAACAGGCGGACTGACAGATTTTAGATATGCAGTTATAATAAATATGTATAGGAGCGGGTGTAATACCGGACGAGACGCCTATACGAATTTTATATATCGGGCATATAAAGTATGTACAATGGGGCATTTTTGATGGAAATATTTCCCGGAATGCCCTGAAGAAGCCATTGAAACCTAAGAATTGGCTAAGAAATTTGTGTAAAAAGTACATGCGAAGAGCGTTTTATTGGACAAGATGCACAACTTTTTTTGTATATCAATGCAGTAGAACCACCTAAAATGTAGAATGTGCACAAAGCCACTTGCCAATTTTCGTCAATCGTACTATCATACACAACGAAAAAAGACGAAGTGACCCGTGCAGGAGGGAGGGTGTGACCGGACAGAGCCGAACACCTTCCTTACTTTTTTCACAAAGCTGCGCCTTTTCTTCGAGCGATAAGAAGGACGCTGCGCCGCCGGGGCGGTGCGGCGGTCTTACCCCCGGAACCCTATTCTTCAGGAAGGAGGAAAAACAATTGAATAATCTGACCAAAGCATTGATGGAAGAGCTGACCGTCGAATACGTCAAGGTCGGCCCGCTGCAGATCCCGGAATCCGTGGTCATCAGCTGGGTGATCCTGGCCATCGTCACCATCGGCTCGATCCTGCTTACCAGAAACCTGAAGGTGGACCACATCAGCAAGCGTCAGGCCGTGCTGGAAATGGCCTACCTCGCAGGCACCAATTTCTTTGAAGGTCTGCTGGGCGAAAAGGGCAGGCGCTATGTGCCTTACCTGATGACCGTGGCCATCTACATCGCCTTCAGCAACCTGATCGGCGTGTTCGGTGTCAAGCCCCCCACGAAGGATCTGGACGTGACCGCAGCGCTGGCGCTGATGAGCATCATCCTGATCGAGGGTGCCGGCATCCGGGCACGCGGCGGTGTGGGCTTCTTCAAGAGTCTGGCTGCCCCCACTCCGGTCATGACCCCTATGAACATCCTCGAGATCGCCATCCGCCCCACCAGCCTGTGCATGCGACTGTTCGGCAACGTGCTGGGTGCATTCGTCATCATGGAGCTGATCAAGCTCGTGGTGCCCGTGTTCGTCCCGGCGGTGTTCAGCCTGTATTTTGACCTGTTCGACGGTCTGATCCAGACCTACGTGTTCGTGTTCCTGACTTCGCTGTTCATGAAAGAGACCATGGGCGGAGAAGACTGATCCATTGATATTTACTGAATTTAAAAGGAGATTATTACTATGAATGGTTTGATTGCTCTGGGCGCTGGCATTGCAGCGCTGACCGGCATTGGCGGCGGTATCGGCATCGGCATCGCAACGGGTAAGGCAACGGAGGCAATCTCCCGTCAGCCCGAGGCATCCGGCAAGATCCAGACCAACCTGCTGCTGGGCGCTGCTCTGGCAGAAGGTACTGCAATTTTCGGCTTCGTCGTTGCACTGCTGATCATCCTGTTCCTGGGTCAGTAACGGAGGCGCAGACGAATGCTGAAGTTGGATATTAACCTGCTGTGGACCGTCGTGAACGTCCTCGTCATGTATGCGGTGCTGCGCAAGTTCCTGTTCAAGCCTGTTCAGGACGTGATCGCAAAGCGCCAGCAGATGGTGGACGCAAACCTGGCCGATGCGGAGACCTCCAAGAAGGAAGCCGCAGAGACCATGAACGCCGCGCAGGAAAAACTGCGCAATGTGGACAATGAGGCCGCTGCCCGCCGCGAAGCCTACGAAAAGCAGGCCGAGGTCGAAAAGCAGCAGCTGCTGGCAGATGCCCGCAAGCAGGCAGACGCCATCGTGGCAGCCGGCAAGGCAAGCGCCGAGGCCGAACGCCAGAGCAAGCTGCGGGAAGCCGATGCCCAGACCACGGCACTGGCCCGTGCGATGTGCGAGAAGCTGCTGGCCCGCAATCTGACCGCCCAGGACGACGCACGTCTGCTGGACGATCTGCTGGAGAAAGCAGGTGCAGGCAATGGCAACTGAATTCAGTCGTGAATTTTTTGCGGACAACCGCATCGTCAAGGCCGAGCTGCGCAGCGCCCGCAAGCCCCGGGAAGAGGAGCTGAACCGGATCCGCGCCGAGGTACGCAAGCTGTATGATGCCACCGAGGTCATCCTGAACGTGACGGTGGACGAGAGCCTGCTGTCCGGCTATGTCCTGCAGGTGGGCGACCGCGTGTTCGATAACTCCGGCCGTCATCAGCTGGACAAGATGATGGAGGGCAAGCCCTCGCTGGCTACCCTCAAGACCCGCATTGAGGACTACAAGCCCGCCGAGACCTCTGCCGAGGGCGGTGTGGTCATCTCCTCTGCCGACGGCATCGTGCACGTCGAAGGCATGAACCGCGCCGTGTACGGCGAGATCGTCACCTTCGACAACGGTGCCAAGGGCATGGTGGAGAGCGTGGACCCCGAACAGCTGGGCATCATGCTGTTCGACGGAGCTGAGACCGTCGGTGTGGGCACCATGGTGACCCGCAGCGGCAAGCGTGCCGGCATCCCGGTGGGCGATGCCTTCCTGGGCCGTGTCATCAGCCCGCTGGGCGAGCCCATCGATGGCAAGGGCCCCATTGAAGCTGTGGGCTACAACCCCATCGAAAAGCAGGCCCCCGGCATTCTGGAGCGTCAGAGCGTGGATACCCCGCTCCACACCGGCATCCTCGCCATCGATTCCATGTTCCCCATCGGCCGCGGCCAGCGTGAGCTGATCATCGGCGACCGCCAGACCGGCAAGACCTCCATCGCCACGGACGCCATCCTGAACCAGAAAAACACTGGTGTGCTGTGCATTTATGTGGCCATCGGCCAGAAGGCTTCTTCCATTGCCCGCGTGGCAGGCGATCTGCAGAAGCACGGTGCCATGAGCTACACCACCATCGTGGCGGCTACTGCTTCGGATTCCGCTCCCCTGCAGTACATCGCACCCTATGCCGGTACCGCACTGGCCGAGTACTTCATGAGTCAGGGCAAGAGCGTGCTGATTGTTTACGACGATCTGTCCAAGCATGCAGTGGCCTACCGTGCCATTTCTCTGCTGCTGCGCCGCTCTCCGGGCCGTGAGGCTTACCCCGGCGATGTGTTCTATCTGCACTCCCGTCTGCTGGAGCGCTCCTGCCGGATGCGTGACGATCTGGGCGGCGGCTCCATCACCGCACTGCCTATCGTTGAGACGCAGGCAGGCGATGTTTCGGCCTACATCCCCACCAATGTTATTTCCATCACCGATGGTCAGATCTTCCTCGAGAGCGCACTGTTCAATGCAGGCAACCGCCCGGCCGTCAATGTGGGTCTGTCGGTGTCCCGTGTGGGCGGCGCTGCCCAGACCAAGGCCATGAAGAAGGCCAACGCCAACCTGCGTATCGAGCTGGCACAGTACAAGGATATGGAGTCCTTTGCACAGTTCAGCTCGGATCTGGACGCGGAGACCCGCCGCCAGCTGGATCACGGCAAGGCTCTGATGGAAATGCTCAAGCAGCCGCTGTATCAGCCCAAGTCCGACGCCGAGCAGGTGGTCACGCTGGTGCTGGCTTCCCACGGCGTGCTGGACGAACTGCCCACTGCCGAGCTGCGCGCCAAAACTTCCGCATTTGTGCGTCAGTTCCGCGCGGATGTGTCCGGTACGATGGATAAGATCACCGCCACCGGCAAGCTGGAACCTGAAATGGTCGATGCCATCCTGAACGCCTGGAAAGCTTATGCGGGAGGCGACAGCCATGCCGTCCAGTAAGCTGCTGAAGGAGCGCATCGAGAGCATTCAGGACACCATGAAGATCACGAACGCCATGTACCTGATCTCCTCGTCCAAGCTGCGCAAGGCACGTAAGAACTACCAGAATGTATCGCCCTACTTCAACCGTATGCGCGATACCATTTCCCGCGTGGTGCCCCACCTGCCGGAAGAGCCGGTGCATCCGTTCTTCCACGAGCGCAATATCGCAAACCCCAAGCGGGCCTACATCGTGCTGACGGCAGATAAGGGCATGGCAGGCGCTTACAACCAGAACATCATCAAGTTCCTCAAGGAAAATGCGGATGAGAATGACCGGTTCTATGTGATCGGCCAGACCGGCTACCGCGCCCTGTACCACAAGGATCCGCGGCTGGTGGAGGATTTCCACTATGGTGCCACGGAGCCCACGCTGCAGCGCGCCCGCGATATCACGATGGACGCCATCGATGATTTCAAGACCGGCAAGCTGGATGAGATCTATCTCATCTATACCCGCATCGAGAATGCATTGACCAGCGAGCCCACCATGGTGCGTCTGCTGCCGCTGGACCGCGCCCATCTGCAGCCTGCCCCCAAGGGTCTGGGCGATCCGAAGGGCGATGTGGAGATGTTCCCGTCTGCATGGACGGTGTTTGAACAGATCGCGCCCATTTATATGCACGGCATGATCTTTGGTGCCATGACCGAGAGCTTCTGCGCAGAGCAGAGCGCCCGCATGACCGCCATGGATTCCGCCACCAAGAACGCCAACGATATGATCCGGGAGCTGCAGCTGGAATACAACCGCACCCGTCAGGGCTCCATTACACAGGAGATCACCGAGATCATCGGCGGTGCGGCTGCCGTGCAGAACCGGGCGGAATAAAACGTATTTACAAATTAGTATAGAGGCAATCGTATGATACAGGGAACTATTATTCGCGTAGCCGGCCCTGTGGTGGACGTGCAGTTCACCGCAGGCAAGCTGCCTGCCCTGCAGGAAGCGCTTACCGTGACCGCCGAGGGCACCGAGCGCACGATGGAAGTGACACAGCATGTCAACGAGACCACTGTGCGCTGCATCATGCTTTCCGCCAGCGAGGGTCTGGGCAAGGGCATGACCGTGACCGCTACCGGCCACGGCCTGACCGCACCGGTGGGCGAAGCCACGCTGGGCCGCATGTTCGACCCGCTGGGTAGACCCATCGACGGCAAGGGCTCTGTGGATGATGTGCCGCATTGGCCCATCCACCGCAAGGCCCCCAGCTTTGCAGAGCAGAAGCCCGCGACCGAGATCCTGGAGACCGGCATCAAGGTCATTGACCTGCTGGCCCCCTATGCAAAGGGCGGCAAGATCGGTCTGTTCGGCGGTGCAGGCGTCGGCAAGACCGTGCTGATCCAGGAACTGATCCATAACGTGGCCACCGAGCACGGCGGCTACTCCATTTTCACCGGCGTCGGCGAGCGCTCCCGCGAGGGCTGTGACCTTTGGGGCGAGATGAACGAGTCCGGTGTTCTGAATAAGACCGCACTGGTCTTTGGTCAGATGAACGAGCCCCCAGGAGCACGTATGCGTGTTGCCGAGACCGGCCTGACCATGGCAGAGTACTTCCGTGAGGAGACCCACAAGGACGTGCTGCTGTTCATTGATAACATCTTCCGCTTCGTGCAGGCAGGCTCCGAGGTGTCCGCCCTGATGGGCCGTATGCCCTCTGCTGTGGGCTATCAGCCCACTCTGGCTAACGAGCTGGGCGCTCTGCAGGAGCGCATCACCTCCACCAAGGAAGGCTCCATCACCTCGGTGCAGGCCGTCTACGTCCCCGCCGACGACCTGACCGACCCGGCCCCCGCCACCACCTTTGCACATCTGGATGCCACTACCGTGCTGTCCCGTAAGATCGTGGAGCAGGGCATTTACCCGGCCGTGGACCCGCTGGCATCCACCTCCCGCATTCTGGAAGCGGATATTGTGGGCGAGGAGCACTATCGCGTGGCCCGCAAGGTGCAGTCCATTCTGCAGCGCTATCAGGAACTGCAGGACATCATCGCCATTCTGGGCATGGACGAGCTGGACGAGAACGACAAGCTCACCGTTGCCCGTGCCCGCAAGCTGCAGAAGTTCCTGTCCCAGCCCTTTGCTGTGGCCGAGAACTTTACCGGCCTGAAGGGCAAGTATGTGCCCCTGCAGGATACCGTGCGTGGCTTTGCCGCCATTGTGGACGGCGAGGCCGACGATCTGCCGGAGTGGGCTTTCTTCAACGTTGGTACGCTGGAAGATGCCCGCCAGAAGGCGGCGGAAAAGCTGGCTGAGGAAAAGGGCGGTGCCGTCTGATGAACAAGTTCATGCTGAACATCACTGCGTCCAGCGGTGAGTACTATCAGGGCGATTGTGAAGACCTTGTGCTGCCCATCAGCGATGGCGTGTACGGCATACAGGCCGGACACAGCCCGGTGCTGGTGGCCATCCACATGGGCATCCTGCACTTTGAGGTGAACGGTGAAAGCCAGGACATCCTGGTAGGCGACGGCATTGCCGAGGTGACGCCTGCCTACGTGATGGTGCTGGTGGACAGCGCCGAGCGTCCGGAGGATATCGACAAGAACCGTGCCGAGGCTGCCCGCATCCGTGCCGAGGAGCGTTTGCAGCATCAGCAGAGCATGCATGAATATTATCAGAGCAAGATCGCGCTCGACCGTGCGATGCAGCGCCTGCAGGCCGCTGCAAAGTACCGGCGCTGAGAATGAGCCGCATCTGCCAGGACCAGATCTGAAAAAAGAGCATCATTTGTATCCATTGAGGGTGCAAAGTGATGCTCTTTTTTGTTTCAGGCTGTTCCATGGAACGCAGCTTTCGTGTATAATAAGGTCAATGCAACCCCGCGTGTTGTGCGGGAAAGGAGGAGGTTTTCCATGATCCAATTCGGCTTGCGTCTGCATGACGCGGAAAAGCTGCCCGTTGAACAGGTGCTGCCGCTGGTGCGCCAGAAAGGCTTTACCTGCGCCCATGTGGCTCTGAGCAAATCCTTCAAGGAGCTGCCCTGCACCCCCAGCGCCCTGACCCCCGGCTATGCGCTGTATCTGCGGCATCTGTTTGAGAAAAACGGCATCGACATTGCCGTGCTGGGCAACTACCTGAACCTTGCCCACCCGGATGCGGATGCCCTGCACGCCATTCAGGAAAAATACTATGCGCACATCCGCTTTGCAAGTCTGCTGGGCTGCGGCATGGTGGGCACCGAGACCGGTGCGCCCAACGCGGAGTACAAATTCTGTCCGGAGTGCCGCAGCGACGAAGCCCTTGCTACTTTTATCCGGAACTTCAAGCCGGTGGTGCGCTGCGCCGAGCAGTACGGCGTGACCATTGCCATTGAGCCGGTGGTCAAGCACATCGTGTACGATGCCAGACGCGCCCGCACCGTGCTGGACGAGATCGGCAGCCCGAACCTGCAGATCCTGTTCGACCCCGTCAACCTGCTGAACATGGAAAATGTGGACCGCCGCGAGGAAGTGTTCGCCGAGGCCATCGAGCTTCTGGGCAAGGACATCGCCATGATCCACTTCAAGGATTTTCTGCGCAAGGATGCGGGCGGCCAGCTGGCTGCTACGGGTGCAGGGCAGGGAGGCATGGAGGACTACCGCACTATCCTGCGGTTTGCAAAGCAGGAAAAGCCCTATATCTTTGCAACGCTGGAGAATACCACCCCGGAAAACGCGGTGGAATGCCTGAACTACCTGAAAAAGCAGTACGACGAGTGCTGAACACTCTATAACAAGAAAAACATCTGCAAACTTTGCCCGGAATGGGGCAGCTTGCAGATGTTTTTTGTATCAGATGAAGTTTATGGTTCGGCCTTTTACAAATTGTAATTAAGAAGTAGTTTCGCTGAAAATGCCCAGAGCGAAAGCGGAGGAAATTAAGATCATTCCAGATCCAGCTTATGCTCCATCAGCCAGCGGGTCAGCAAAAAGTATCCTGCGGCAAAGGCAATGCTGACCGCCAGCCCGAACAGGGTGGTGAACGCACTGGGCGCAGCGATGGAAACATCTACACCGCCAAGGGTGGGATCGGAAACAGCCTGCAGCATGTCGGCACTGCTGACACCGGAGCTCAGCCAGTTCTGCAGGAAGGACAGCAGGAAAAATGCCAGAATACCGGCCGGGACCATGTGCTTTTTGAACTGGTGGCCGATCATGCATGCGGCATAGATGCACAGGATGCTGGACACCAGTGCCACCAGCCCATTCAGCGTTTCAAAGGCCAGCCAGAGCCACCCGGAGCTGCCGGTCATGCGGAAGATCTCTCGGAAGATCTCTACCACTTTCTGCCACAGCTCCGGCAGCTGCTGCAGGGCCGCGCTGTTCAGAGACAGAGCCAGCAGCATCACCGCAAAGGAGAAAATACCCACGATGCTGCTGCAAAGCATCCAAACCACGCTGGAGATCAGCTTGGAAAGGATGAGCTGGCTTTCCGTCACCGGCAGGGTGTGCATCAGGTAGCCTTCGCGGCCCAGCAGATTGCGGGTGAAGCGGGTGACAATGGTCATCACGGACACCACTGCCACCGCAACGGCTACGACCATGTAGGCGAACAGCAGCAGAGATGCAAAGTTGTCCTTGGAAGAGCTGCGCAGGGAAAAGCCGCTCAGCACTGCCAGCGCAACAAGGGCCAGATACAGCCCGCCGTAGGTGCGGCCGGTGGCCTTGAATTCATATTTTAACAGTTGTTTCAGCATTTGAATACCTCCCGGAAATATGCATCCACGCTCATGCCCTCGGTCTCGCGCAGCTCTTCGGCATTGCGGTGGGCGAACACCCGGCCATCCTTCAAAAAGACGGCTTCGTCCAGAATGGGCTCGATATCGCCGATGAGGTGGGTGGAAAGAATGACGGTCGCATCCCGGCTGTAGTTGTTCAGGATGGTGCTCAGGATATAGTCCCGGGCGGCAGGGTCCACGCCGCCAATGGGCTCATCCAGCAGATAGAGCTTTGCGGCGCGGCTCATGGCAAGGATCAGCTGCACCTTTTCCTTGCTGCCCTTGGAGAGGGTCTTGAGCCGCGCCTTCGGTTCCAGTTCCAGCCGGGCCAGCATTTCGTTTGCCTTAGCGGGGTCAAAATCGGCATAAAATTCGTGGAACATTTCCACCAGCTGCTCCACACGCATCCAGTCCGGCAGCCAGTCGGCGTCCGGCAGATAGGACACGATGGCTTTGGTGTCCGGCCCGGGGGTCATGCCGGCGATCCGGATGCTGCCTGCACTGAGCTGCAGCAGACCGTTCGCCAGCTTGATGAGGGTGGTCTTGCCGCTGCCGTTGGGGCCAAGCAGCCCCACGATGCGGCCAAAGCCGATGTGCAGGTCTACATTTTCCAGTGCGGTCTTATCCTTCTGATAGCACTTGGTCAGTGCTTCACAGCTCAAAAGTTCATTCATTGCGGTCCTCCTTTGCGTCCCAGTGTTCCAAAAGCGCGGCCGCCTGTGCGGGACTGTAGCCGATGCCGCGCATCTTTTCCAGAAAATCCGACGCCAGCGTCCGGGCGGTGTCGGCGCGAAGCTGTTCGATCAATGCAGTATCCTCCGTAACATAGCGGCCTGCAGTGCGTTCGGTGCGCACCAGTCCTTCCGTCTCCAGCTGGGCAAGGGCCCGCTGCATCGTGTTTGGGTTCACCCCGGCGGCTGCGGCCAGATCACGTACCGAATCCAGATGCCCGCCCGGCGGGTAGGTGCCGGCCAGGATCCGGGCCTTGAGCCGTTCCACAAGCTGGGCATAGATCGGGCGGCTGGCATCAAACTGTTCGCCCATGGTATCATCTCCTTGTTTTGCTGTATTAAGCGCTTGATACAATAATACACGATTTGCTTTGTTTGTCAAGGGGAAAAAGAAAAAACACCATAAAACTGTGGGAAGTTGGAAAAAGTGCCCATAAAACACTGCACATTGATAAAAAATTACAATAAATTCAAACAATTTCACATTGCAAAGCTTTTGACAATGTGCTATGCTGAAAAACAGAGAGCTCCGCCCGGAAAGCGGCGGAAAAGAGATTTGGAGGAAAAATAACTATGGCTGACCGCATCGTTCTGAATACCATCTCCTACCATGGCCACGGTGCCATTGAGAACATCGTTCCCGAACTGACCGCCCGCGGCTACAAGAAGGCATTCGTCTGCTCCGACCCCGACCTGATCAAGTTCGGCGTCACCAAGAAGGTCACCGATCTGCTGGAAGCTGCAAACTTTGCCTATGCTGTTTACAGCGAGATCAAGCCCAACCCCACCATCGCCAACGTGCAGGACGGCGTGGCCGCTTTCAAGGCCGCCGAGGCTGACTGCATCGTGACCATCGGCGGCGGTTCCTCCATGGATACCGCAAAGGCCATCGGCATCATCATCAACAACCCCGAGTTTGCGGATGTTCGCTCTCTGGAAGGTGTTGCTCCCACCAAGAAGCACGCGGTGTTCACCATCGCTGTTCCCACCACTGCCGGCACTGCTGCTGAGGTCACCATCAATTACGTCATCACCGATGTGGAGAAGAAGCGCAAGTTCGTCTGCGTGGATACCAACGATATCCCCGAGATCGCCGTGGTCGATCCCGATATGATGTCCTCCATGCCCAAGGGCTTGACCGCCGCCACCGGCATGGACGCTCTGACCCACGCCATCGAGGGCTACATCACCAAGGGTCACTGCGTCATCTCCGATATGTTCCATCTGGAAGCCATCAAGCTCATCAGCCAGAGCCTGCGTGGCGCAGTGCAGAACACCCCGGAAGGCCGCGAGGGTATGGCTCTGGGCCAGTACATCGCCGGCATGGGCTTCTCCAATGTGGGTCTGGGCATCGTCCACTCCATGGCACACGGCCTGTCCGCTCTGTATGACACCCCGCACGGTGTGGCCTGCGCCATCCTGCTGCCGGTGGGTCTGGAGTACAACAAGAGCGTCGCCGGTGAGCGCTACCGCGCCGTGGGCAAGGCCATGGGCGTTGTGGGCATCGATGAGATGAACGATGTGGAAGCCGCTGATGCCACCATCGCCGCCGTCAAGCAGCTGAGCGCAGACGTGGGCATCCCCACAAATCTGCACGGCATCCTGAAGGAAGAGGATATCCAGTTCCTCGCCGAGTCCGCATTTGCGGATGCCTGCCGTCCCGGCAATCCCCGCGACACCAGCGTGGAGGAGATCGTGGAGCTGTATAAGAGCCAGCTGTGATTCCGCTCTGTAAATTCAAGCTGTAATTTTGGGCCCTGCTGTCCTTCGGGATGGCAGGGCCTTTTTCTAAGATGTATCTGAAAACAAAGCAACAGGCTGGATCTTCGTCTTTTCAGAGATGCCCGGAGAGCCTGCCGCGTCGCAGAGTGACAAAATTTCTGCACGGCTCTTGTACACAGCGCCCAAAACGGGTACAATCAATGCAGTAAGAAAAAACTGGAAGCGAAAGGAACCTTATGACGCTGAACTTCTATACTCTGGGTGTTATTTATCTAGTATATTCCTTTCTGGGCTGGGTGGCTGAGACGGTAGTCGCGACCATCCGGGGCGGAAGGTTTGCCAACCGCGGTGCGGCGGCAGGCCCGTTCTGCTTTATCTACGGTACCACCGGCGTGCTGCTGGCCGTGAGTTTCGGCGACCTGCGCACCGAGCCGGTCTACCTGTTCTTTGCCTGTATGATGGCGGCAACGGTGATGGAATGGATCACCGCCAAGCTGCTGGAACGCCTGCACCGCCGCAAGTGGTGGGACTATTCCGGAAAAAAATTCAATCTGAACGGCTATGTGTGCCTGCAGTATTCGCTGTTGTGGGGTGCGCTGGGCACGGCAAGTGTGCTGTGGGGCAATAATGTGTTGCTGCAGCTGTGCGCGCATATCCCTGTCTGGCTGCTGCGCCCGGCAGTATGGGTCTCGCTGACGGTGGCGGTACTGGACCAGATCGGTTCGGCGGTGCTGGTGCAGCAGTATGCGGCCCGGCACCCGATGCTGGAGCAGCTCAACCAGAGACTGGGGGAGCGGTCGGATACGCTGCGCCGCAGGATCGTGCTTTACATTGAAAAACGCATCCAGTATGCTTACCCGGCTGCGGCCCGGCAGGAGCAGACTGCGCTCCGGAAGGGGGAAAAGAACTTCCTCAGCGTGTCCGATCTGCTGTGGCTGTTCGTGATCGGCGCGTTTCTGGGCGACATGGTGGAGACGGTGTTCTGCCGCGTGACCGCCGGGGTCTGGATGAGCCGCTCCAGTCTGGTCTGGGGGCCGTTCAGCGTGGTGTGGGGTCTGGCGCTGGTGCTGGCAACGGTGCTGCTGCGTCAGGAAAAGGACCGGAGCGACCGCTATCTGTTCGCCTTCGGCACCGTCATGGGCGGTGTGTACGAATACGTGTGCAGCGCCGTCACCGAGCTGCTGTTCGGCACCGTGTTCTGGGACTACAGCAAGTTCAAGTTCAATCTGGGCGGGCGCATCAACCTGCTGTACTGCTTTTTCTGGGGCATTGCGGCGGTGATATGGATGCGCTACGGCTATCCGCTGGTGCTCAGAGGCATGGAGAAGGTGCGCAGCCGCGTCCGCCCATGGATGACCGCCCTGCTGGCAGTGTTCATGGCGGTGAACATGCTCACCAGTGCGCTGGCCCTTGCCCGCTACGATGCCCGCACCAGCGGTGAAGCGCCCAAAAGCAGCATCGATATGCTGCTGGATGCGCATTTTGACGATGCCCGCATGGAGCGTATTTATCCCAACGCGAAGAAAGTAGCCAAGGCCGGATGAAATTTCAACGCTCCTCTTGCACTTTGGTGCAAAAACCGGTATAATATTTTTCGGATAAAAGGGAGTAAAGGGCGCTCGTTTTGCAAAAACGGTGCGCTGTGGCGCAGCGACATCCCGGCAGAAATGCCCGCTGTGTCACCGGAAGCTTGAGACTTTTATTACACTTTCCCGTTTTTGGGCAGGATGTAATAAAGGCCTCTTTTTTATTGCTGCTCTGCCAAAAACAAAAGGAGAAAACTATGCTCATTCCTGTTTTGCTGTTCATCGTGGGCCTGCTGTGCCTCATCAAGGGCGGTGACTGGTTCGTGGATGGTGCCACGGGCATTGCCCGCCGCTTCCATGTGCCGGAGCTGCTCATCGGTGCCACCGTGGTGTCCATCGGCACCACCCTGCCGGAGGTGATGGTCTCCACCACCTCGGCCTTTACCGGCCACGGCGAGATCGCCTACGGCAACGCCATCGGTTCGATCATCTGCAATGCATCGCTCATTGCGGCCCTCACCATTGCGGTGAAGCCGGGCAAGGTAGACCCCAAGAGCCTGCGCACGCCGGTGCTGTTTTTCTTTGTGGCAGCGGCCTTCTATGCCGGTGTGGCCTACACCACCGGCTACTTCTCCCGCCCGGTGGGCCTGATCCTTCTGGCCATGTTCGTAGCGTATATCATCTGCAACGTGATGGCCATGAAGAATGCCCCCGCCCCGGAAGAAGAGGAAGAACCGGAAGAAAATGCATCCTTTGCCAAGGAGCTGGGCCTGCTGGCCGTGGGCGCTGTGCTCATTGCCGTGGGTGCCAACCTGCTGGTGGACAACGGCACCCTGATCGCACAGGCACTGGGCGTGCCGGAGTCGGTGATCGCGCTCACCTTTGTGGCACTGGGCACCTCGCTGCCGGAGCTGGTCACGGCCATCACCTCGCTGGCAAAGGGCCACGGTGCACTTTCGCTGGGCAATGTCATTGGTGCAAACGTGTTCAATCTGGTGCTGGTGAGCGGTGTTTCCGCCACGGTGGCACCCTTTACCATCCCGCAGAACTCCCTGCTCTTCGGCCACAATGCATCGCTGGTGCTGGAGTTCCCGGTCATGTTCGCCGTGATGCTGCTGCTCACCCTGCCCGCCCTCTTCAAGGGCAAGCTGAGCCGCCCGCAGGGCATTGCGTTGCTGTGCATCTACGCGGCATTCTGTGTGGTGCAGTTCACCATCTGATAAAACAGCAAAAGGCCGACGCAGTACTGCGTCGGCCTTTTGCCGTTTTAAGGGTTACTTTTTCAAATGGGAATCCCAGCCGGAAGAGGTGATGACCTGCTGATCCGGTGTGCACCACATGGCTTCCACGCCGTCCAGACTTTCCACGATCTTCATCCCGTCCTCCAGCGGCTGGCAGAACAGGCCGGTGGTCAGGCAGTCGGCAAGGCCGGAGTCGCTGCACAGCACGGTCACGCCGTTAAAGTAGGCGGCGGGGAACAGGGTGTCCGGGTCGATCAGGTGGTGGTAGCGCTTGCCGTCCACCACGTAGTAGCGCTGGTAGTCGCCGCTGGTCACAAGGGCCATATCGCTCATGTTGATGGCACCGTCCAGCATGGAATCCGAAGTGTATACATCCGAAGAGCTCCACGGGTTTTCCACGCCGCCGGTCCACTGGCTGCCGTCCGGTTTTACACCAATGGCGCGCAGATTGCCGCCCACGCTCACCAGAGCGCTGGTCAGGCCGCGGGCCTCGGCAGCCTGACACACCATTTCCACGGCGTAGCCCTTGCCCACGCTGCCCACATCCAGCAACATTTCCGGGTCGGCCAGATAAACGGTCTTGGCATCCGCGTCGATGATCACGTTGTTGATATCACAGTGCTGGGCGGCTGCTTCCAGCTCTTCCATGGTGGGCAGCTTGTTGTCGGCATCCGTCTCGGCGGCTTCGGCAGCTTCGCGGTAATTGTGCCAGATATTCAGCACGCTGCCCATGGCAATGTTCAGCTTGCCGTTGGTGGTCTGGTACATCTGGTCGGCCAGCTCCAGCATGGAGAGGATGCGGTCGTCCACCTCCACCGGAGCGCTGCCGGCATTGTCGTTGATGGTCTTGACGTTGGTCACGCCGGGGTAATCGTTGTAGATATCATACAGCTGGTTATAGGTAATAAGGTCTGCGTGCAGGGCATCCATCTGGGTGTTGAATTCTTCCTCGCTCTCGCAGTAGGCGATCACCTGCGTTACAGTATCGAACACATCATAAAAAACGGTGGAATAGCGGGTAAGCTCTTTCTTTTTGGAGGCACAGCCTGCCAACAGGCTCAGGCAGAGCACCCCGGCCAGCAGGGCGCTGACGAAACGTTTTGCGCGGGTCTTCATACGGTGTGGTTCTCCTTTGCGGCGGTAAAGGCGGCGTGCTCCTCCTGCAGGTGGGCCAGCAGATCGCCGAACACCCAGCTGCGGTTGGAGGGAGTCACAACGGCCTTGAGCGGAATGGTGACCTGTGCCTGCTTCATCAGATCCAGCAGGGTGTCCACATCCTTCTCCTTGAAGTTGGCCAGAACCACTGCCGGCGGGTAGGCACCCGGCTCCAGCACCAGCGTGCGGGCGGCCTTGGTCTCCACCTCGCCCAGCAGCTGTGCCACGGTCTTGCCCGCATCGGCAGGGGAGACGAGCAGCACCTTCATGCCAAAGGCAGGAGCCATGCCTTCCAGCTTGCCGCGGTCGGCGGGGGAAAGGTTCCAGCCCAGAATCAGCGGGACACCGGCGTTCTGGTTGCGTGCGATATGTGCTTTCATAAAAAAACCTCATTTCAGGGTGGATTGCAAATACACTATAGTATAACACAAATACGCAAAAAATGGAATGCCGGGGGGGCGGTACTACCGGGAGAAGTTTCGGAGAATTTCGAGCAAAGGCAACAAAAATTAGAAGAAATTACAAGGCAAATTTCAGTGCAGGTGAAGATTGTATGCAGAAAATAGAGGTGCTATACTAAAAATGCGAGACATAAGTCTCAGAAATTTAACTGAAAGCAGAGGTTTTGAGGATGAAAAAACAGAAGATGCGGTTCATCAGTGCAGTGCTTGCGGCATGCATGATAACATCTGTCCTTCCGGTCAATGCACTTGCTCTGGGGGGGTACGCCTGAAAATGGCGTAACTGCACAGGAAAACGCGGAAACGGCCACGACGATCCCCACTACGGGCATGAAAATCACCAAGGGCGGTGATTACGAGATCCCGGAAGGAATTTATACCGGCGGTATTGAGATCGATACCAAGGATGATACCACGGATGAAGTGACGATCCGCATTACTGGTGACGTCACTTTTACACAGCCTAATACGGTTTTCATAGATGTCGAGCATGCAAAGCTGGTGACGATTGAAAATGATGGTCACACGGTGAATCTGAGCGGACATCATTTTATGGATCTTTACAATTCGAGCAATGCTGTTGTAAATGGGGGTACTTATATAACACCTCTTCGAAACTTTATCATGCTTTTTGGAACGAACAATCATCTTACCCTGAACAATGTTGACGTGACTACGACGGGTGGATATGCTGTGACGACTGGAGGTACCAGTACAGTAGTCGTTAATGGCGGAAAGTATACTAAGACGATAGCAGACCATACTTATGTATTCCAAAATGCTGGGCACATGACACTGACGGATGTTTCGGTGATTACAGAAGTTGATGGAGGTATGTCGTCTCCTGCAATTACTAACAGTTCTGGTGCGATTCTGAAAATCAATGGAGGAAACTACAAAACTACCGGACGAAACTGCATTGTGAATTCTGGTTATTTAACAATCAATAATGGCACCACAACAGACGGCGTTCTTGAGTCGGTGGGTATCAGCTGCATCCAAAACAACTGGGGCCGGGTGGAGATCAACGACGGCACCATTACCTCGGATGCCGACTGCACCATCAAAAACCGCGGCGGCCTGCGCATGAACGGCGGTACGGTCGCCAGCACGAATCCAGATGCCGCGGTCATTGACTGCAACGGCGATTTCGGCGATACACAGATCAACGGCGGCACCATCAAGGGCGGAAAAGACGGCATCCGTCTGGCGGACCTTGGCAGTTCCGAAGTGACCCTGAAGAACGCGGCCTTTGAGAACAACACCCAAAGCAATATCCATCTGGGTGCCGGTCAGAAGATCAACATCAAAAAGACCTTTACCGGTACGGCAACGATCCTGACCGACGATCCAAGCCGCGGCCGTCATATCACGCTGGAAAACGAGGATCTCAGCTATCAGAACAAGCTGAAACTCTTCAGCATGAATTCTGGCTACATCATCGGCTATAAGCGCGATGCCAACGGCGTGGAATACCGCTATCTGGCAGATGCCAACGGCAGCATCGTCAACGCTGTAAATGCGAAGGCAACCGCTGACCTCGGTGCCGGGGAGCAGGAGCTGGATACTGCCACCGTTGTGCCGGAAAACACCACCGTGACCGTGACGGCAAACCTCCCGGAGGGCGCAGAGGGCGCAGAGTTCCTCGGCTGGAGCGCCGTGCGTGACGATGGCAAAGAGCTGGATCTGGGCGATGATCAGACTGCACAGTTTAAGATGCCCGGTTGCAACGTGACCGTCGAAGCGCTGTATCAGGGCGGAAATGTTGACCCTGTCAATCCCGGCGGCGGCAGCAGCAGCGATGTGGTGGCCGGCATTGCGGCTGTTGCGCTGACCGGTGCAGCCGTGTGGGGCATTTACGAAACCGGAACCGGCATCTATCGCGTGCTGAATATGCCCGACGTCCCCATGCCCTCCAACCGCGCCGGTCTGGCGACCCTGATCTGGGAAAAGGCCGGCTGCCCGGAACCGCAGACGGTGAAGAGCTTCAGCGACATCGATGACGCCGACCTTCATCTGCGGCAGGCTGCCAGCTGGATGGAAGAGCAGGGTCTGATGGACGATGTGAAGGAAAACGAGTTCCGCCCCTATCGCTATGTGACCAAGCTCCAAACCTGCCTTGTCTGGGATAAGGCCAAGGAAGAGAGCCTGATCTCCTGAAAAAGTAGATCATTCTTGTAACAACCCCGGGGTGACCGCAAGCGCCCCGGGGTTGTTTTTTTCACAGGAAAAGGGGCAGAACCGGAAGATGCAGTGTGAAAAAGCAACGAGGAAGATCCCGCAGGATCTTCCTCGTTGCAAACACAAAATAATAATTCCGCAGAGGATAGTTCAAATCATCAGTTCAGCTTCTTGCCGAAGAACTCCACCTCTTTGCCGATGAACTGCATCAGCTCATCGAACTGGTCGGGGGTCAGGCTCTGGGCACCATCGCACTTTGCCTTGGCGGGGTTGTTGTGCACCTCGATCATCAGGCCGTCGGCACCGGCAGCAACAGCGGCCTTTGCCAGATCCGGCACCATCCATGCGTGGCCGCAGGCATGGCTGGGGTCCACAATAACGGGCAGGTGGGTCATCTTGTGCAGCATCACCACACCGGCAAGGTCGAGGGTGTTGCGCATGCTGGTCTCAAAGGTGCGGATGCCGCGCTCGCAGAGGATGACGTTCTCGTTGCCCTCAGCCATGATGTACTCGGCGCTCATCACGAACTCTTCCAGCGTATTGGCAAGGCCGCGCTTGAGCAGCACCGGCTTCTTCTGACGGCCAACGGCCTTGAGCAGCTCAAAGTTCTGCATGTTGCGGGCACCCACCTGAATGAGGTCTACATTCTCGAACAGGGGCAGGTGCTCGGTGTTCATGATCTCGGTCACGATGGGAGCACCGGTGGCGCGGCGTGCCAGCTTGAGCAGGTCGAGGCCCTCGCTGCGCATACCCTGAAAGGAGTAGGGCGAGGTGCGGGGCTTGAATGCGCCGCCGCGCAGCAGGGAAGCACCCGCAGCCTTTACGCGCTGTGCGCAGTAGGTGATCTGCTCCTCGCTCTCAATGCTGCAGGGGCCTGCAATGACCGCAAAGTTTCCGCCGCCGATCTTTACGCCGTCCACATCGATCACGCTGTCGTCCGGGTGGAACTTGCGGTTGGCCTTCTTATAAGGCTCGGTCACGCGGCGGCAGGTCTCCACCACCGGGTTTGCCAGCACCCAGCTCTCGGCCACGGCCTTGGTGTCGCCGATCAGGCCCAGAATGTGGCTCTCACTGCCCTTGGAATCGTTGATCTGCAGGCCCATATCCTGCAGTTCGTGGCAGAACTCGCGTACCTGTACCTCAGGTGCGTTCTGTTTGAGTACGATGATCATAGTGCTTTGTCTCCTTTGCCTTATCGTGTGAAACGGCGAGGGAGACCGGCTCCTTTGCCGCAGCTTGCAGTGTCAAACTTCAGGGTTCTGAAGTGTGTGACGCTATGATATCACTTCAGGAAACTGAAGTCAAGAGAATTTTGAATTTTTTTGAAGAAAGTGGTAGAATAAAAAAGAACCCTCTCAGTCATTGCTGCGCAATGACACTTGCCGGGTTGCGGCTCCCAGCAATCACTTCGTGCAAAAATGCACTCGTGCTTTGCTGGCCGCTGCCCCAACAACAACTCCCTGTATCCGCCACTGGCGGCGGTCGTTGTTGTTGCTCCCGAAGGGCGAGCTTTTTACTGCTTTCTATGGGGCATTACTTCACGGTGAAAGAGGATCAGCCAGTTACCGCGCATAAGCTCCCCCTTTTGGGGGAGCTGGACGCGAAGCGGCCTGAGAGGGTTCAATACAAGCAAAGGGGATATCAGAGATGGGAAAAGAAGCAAAAACCAATGCCATGCGCATTCTGGAGCGCGAGAAGGTGCCCTACACCGCCCACGAGTACGCTCATGAAGAGGGCGTTGCCGTGGCAGGTGTGGATGTGGCAGGCAGCATGGGCGAAGACCCTGCCTGCGTGTATAAGACGCTGGTGACGCAGGGCAATAGCAAAAACTATTTTGTGTTCGTCATTCCGGTGGCAGCAGAGCTGGATCTGAAAGCCGCTGCCCGCAGTGTGGGCGAAAAAAGCGTTGCCATGATCCATGTGGCCGATATCAACAAGGTCACCGGCTATGTGCGCGGTGGCTGCAGCCCGGTAGGCATGAAAAAGCAGTATAAGACTGTGTTCGATGAGAGCGTGCTGACGCAGGAGAAGGTCTATGTCTCCGGCGGGCGCATCGGCACGCAGGTGTGCTGTGCCCCGGCGGACCTCATCCGTGCTGCACGGGCAATTACAGCAAAAATTATTTTTTAAAAAAGTCCGTCTATTGTACAAAAAGTTAACGCATCCTATTTACATAAAATATACTTAAACTATAAGTCATACTTAAAAAGAAAAACAATGTCGAAACTGCACAAAACTTTTGAAAGTTTTTTGACGGCATGAAAACACAAGGTAGAATTTGTGGGAACACTCTTTTCAAAGATGTTTTTTTGCCGTAAACTGTATGTAGTACAGGGACGGCGGCCCGCAGAAAGGGCTTTTCCGCCGCCTGAAAACGCAAGCACAAGGAACTGCGGAGGAGAACTTCAATGATGAAGATGCTGCCGGGTCTCATGGGTCGAAACAACATTCGGGCATGTCAGGGGCATCGTGCAACTTTGTGCAAAGCGTCGGGAGAGCATACGCAGAATTAAAGGCCGTGGTACGGGTGTACCGCAGCCTTTTTTGTTTGTCGGTTGAGAAAGAGAGGTTTGGATATGGTTCGTAAAGTGGCTGTGATCATGGGTTCTGACAGCGATTGGCCGGTGGTAAAGGGCGCATGTGCCCAGCTGAAAGCGCTGGACATCCCTTTTGAGGCGCACATCCTTTCGGCACACCGCACCCCTGCCGGGGCAGCGGAGTTTGCCAAAAGCGCCCGTGCCAACGGCTTCGGCGTGATCCTGTGCGCAGCAGGCATGGCAGCACATCTGGCGGGTGCCTTTGCTGCCAACACCACCCTGCCGGTGATCGGCATTCCCATGAAGGGCGGTGCCATGGACGGCATGGATGCCCTGCTTGCCACGGTGCAGATGCCCAGCGGCATCCCGGTGGCAACGGTGGCTCTGAACGGTGCCAAGAACGCCGCATGGCTGGCTGCGGAAATTCTGGCTTTGAGCGACGACGCTCTGGCCGAAAAGCTGGCAGCAGAGCGCACCGCCATGGCCGCACAGATCGCTGCCAAAGAGGAAAAGCTGCAGGCTGAGATCGCCCAGCTGTAAAGGAGAACCAATGTCTGATTTTGCATATCCGCTGCACGAAGAATGCGGCGTTTTCGGCATTTACGACCGTGCCGGTACCGAGGATGTGGCCGCTGCGGCCTACTCGGCTCTGTATGCCCTGCAGCACCGTGGTCAGGAGAGCTGCGGCATCGCCGTGAACGATGATGGCGTGATCAACGGCCACCGCGACCTCGGCCTTGTGAACGAGGTGTTCACCCCGGCGGTGCTGGCAAGTCTGGCAAACCCCAATGCGCACATGGCTACCGGTCACGTGCGCTACGCCACGGCAGGCAGCCGTGTGCGCGCCAATGCACAACCCATGATCGTGCGCCATGGCCGCGGCACCATGGCACTGTGCCACAACGGCAACCTGACCAACGCCATTGAGCTGCGCCGCCAGCTGGAAAATGAAGGTGCCATCTTCCACGGCTCCTCCGATACCGAGGTGATCTGCTACCTGATCACCCGCAACCGCCTGCGCATGGGCAGCATCGAGACCGCCATCAGCAAGACGATGGATGTGCTGGAGGGTGCCTACAGTCTGGTGATCATGTCGGCCACCAAGCTCATTGCAGTGCGTGACCCCCGCGGCTACCGGCCCCTGTGCATCGGCACGCTGCCCGGCGGCGGCTACGTATTTGCCAGTGAGAGCTGTGCACTGGACGCTGCCGGTGCCACCCTGCTGCGGGACGTGGAGCCCGGCGAGATCGTGGTGGCAGACGCAAAAACCGGTGAGTTGCGCAGCATCAAGGATCACTGCGGTCGGCCGGACACCCAGATGTGCGTGTTCGAATTCATCTATTTCTCCCGCCCGGACAGCATCATCGAGGGCAGCTCGGTGCACGAGGCCCGCAAGCAGGCCGGCCGGTTCCTTGCACAGGAACACCCCGTGGAAGCGGACGTGGTCATCGGCGTGCCGGATTCCGGTCTGGATGCAGCTCTCGGCTACTCGCAGGAGAGCGGCATCCCCTATGGCATCGGCTTTATTAAGAATAAGTACATCGGCCGCACCTTCATTCAGGGCAGCCAGAAGCAGCGCGAGAACAGCGTGCGCATCAAGCTGAACGTGGTGTCCAGCACCGTCAAGGGCAAGCGGGTGGTGCTGGTGGATGACTCCATCGTGCGCGGCACCACATCTGCCCGCATCATCAAGCTGCTGCGGGACGCCGGTGCCACCGAGGTGCACTTTATGGTGTCGGCACCGCCGTTCAAGTACCCCTGCTACTTCGGCACTGACATCCCGGATCAGAAACTGCTGGTGGCCACCGGCCGCACGGTCGAGCAGATCAATGAAGTGATCGGGGCCGATACGCTGGGCTACCTTTCCACTGAGCATGTTGTCCAGCTTGCAAAGAACACAAAATGCGGATTCTGCACCGCCTGCTTTACCGGCGAATATGCCGTGAAGCCGGACGAGGTGCTTTCCACCGATATTCACGAACGCCACCTGAACGACCGTCCCAAGGACGAGAAAAAGTTAGGAGAGTAAGACCATGGAAAAAAGCTATTCTGAAAGCTATGCAGCCGCCGGTGTGGATATCACCGCCGGTTATCGCTCTGTTGAACTGATGAAGCAGTATGTGGCCCGCACCATGAACGAGCACTGCATTGGCGGTCTGGGCGGCTTTGGTGGCTTGTTTGAGCTGGACTGCACCGGCTACAAGCACCCGGTGCTGATCTCCGGCACCGACGGCGTGGGCACCAAGCTGAAAATTGCCATGATCATGGACAAGCACGATACCATCGGCATCGACTGCGTGGCTATGTGCGTGAACGATGTCATCTGCGCCGGTGCAAAGCCGCTGGTGTTCCTGGATTACATCGCCTGCGGCCGCAACATTCCCGAGAAGATCGCAGAGATCGTCAAGGGCGTGGCTGAGGGCTGCGTGCAGGCCGACTGCTCTCTGGTGGGCGGCGAGACTGCCGAGCACCCGGGCATGATGCCGGAGGAGGAGTACGATCTGGCCGGTTTCACCGTGGGTGTCGTGGATAAGGAAAAGATCCTGAGCAATGAGACCATGGCAGCCGGTGATGTGATTCTTGCCCTGCCTTCCACCGGTGTGCACTCCAACGGTTTCTCGCTGGTGCGCAAGATCTTTGACATTGACGCAAACCCCGATGTGCTGCACACTGCCCCTGCAGAGCTGGGCGGCAAGACGCTGGGCGAGGCCCTGCTGGCTCCCACCAAGATCTACGTCAAGCCTGTGCTCAAGGTGCTGGAAGAGGTGGATGTGAAGGGCATTTCCCACATCACCGGCGGCGGCTTCTACGAGAACATCCCCCGCAGCCTGAAAAAGGGCTGCTGCGCACGCATCAACAAGGCAGATGTCCGCACCCCGGCTCTGTTCCAGCTGATGCAGAAGACCGGCAATATCTCCGAGCACGATATGTTCAACACCTTCAACATGGGCGTTGGCATGGTGCTCACCGTCCCCGCAGAGCAGGCCGACAAGGCGCTGGACATCCTGCACGCAAACGGCGAGCCGGGAGCTTACCGTCTGGGCGTCATTGCAGAAGGTGAGGGCGTGGAGCTGTGCTGAACATTGCAGTTTTAGTCTCCGGCGGCGGCACCAACCTGCAGGCTCTGCTGGACAGCGAAGCCCGAGGCGAGAACCCCAACGGCAGGATCACCCTTGTGGTGGCCTCCAAGCCCGGTGTCTATGCGCTGGAACGGGCCGCAAAGGCCGGTGTGGAAGGCTGCGTGGTGCGCCGCAAGGATTACGCCAGTAGTGAGGATTTTGACGCTGCTCTGCTGAAAACGTTGAAAGACCACAACATCGATCTGGTGGTGCTGGCAGGCTTTCTGTCCGTGCTGGGGCCCAGTGTCATTGAAGCGTATCCCCGCCGCATCCTGAATGTGCACCCGGCACTCATCCCGTCTTTCTGCGGGCCTGGCATGTACGGTCTGCGTCCGCATGAGGCGGCTCTGGCCCGGGGTTGCAAGGTGACCGGTGCCACCGTCCACTTCGTGAACGAAGAGTGCGACGGCGGGCCCATCCTGCTGCAGAAGGCCGTGGACATCCTGCCCGGCGACACCCCCGAGGTGCTGCAGAAGCGTGTGATGGAGCAGGCCGAGTGGAAGCTGCTGCCCAAGGCCGTGGCTATGGTGTGCAGCGGAGAAATTGAGTGAAAACTCCTTCCGTCACGCCTGACGGCGTGCCACCTCCCTCAAGGAGGGAGGCAAGGCTCCCTCTCCGAGGGGGCTGTCGCCGCAGGCGACTGGGGGAGTTCCGTAATA
>OWJE01000151.1_pt1 | contig 51951 bp, 53 predicted proteins | sample 1732931 | NCBI WGS metagenome assembly OWJE01 (sample SAMN05065769, study PRJEB22554) | human gut metagenome | biome: ENVO:2100002; feature: ENVO:00000062; material: ENVO:00002003 | host: Homo sapiens | place: USA | reverse complement strand
ATAAAAGTCGATGGATGACTACAAGCGGATGAAAAGTGAGGTCGAAATCAGAAACGGAAATGGAAAGATAGATAAAAGTGAGTGTAAAATAAGCACCGCAGGTAAGTCAGACAGACGTATTGCTCTCCATGCATATATATGTATTGTTGTATATACGTCAATATGTATATACAGTAAAAGTATATAAGAATGATATAGGAATAATAAGATAAGATGAGCAGCACCCATAGACTCATCTAATTTACTTGTTTTAGCAAAAATCGGGATAGTTCATAATTTTAAAGTCCCGAATTTTAACACAAAAAGGCCGTAAAACAGCCTAAAACTTTTTGAAAATGTTAATATAAGACTTTCTTTTTTTTAAGGCTACCATTTTGATATTAAGTCATTTATTTTGTAGCCAATAAATAAAAGAATATGGGATCATTCGGTATATACGCAATCGTAGTGACATTCGTCTTTGTTATCTATTATGTAGTTATGATCTGCATGGATTTGTTCGGGCCGAAAGGTGAGAAGAAAGAAAGTGTAGAAGTCATTCACGCCGGCGCGCCTGTCGACAACGCGGCTGGCACACCTGCCGTTTCACCTGTCAGAATCAGTGAGACCGGTGAAGGAAAGTATCAAATAGAACGTCCCGGTGAAGAAGAACCGGAAAAATACGGGCATGAGACAGAAGAAGCGTCTTCCAATAAGAAAGGGGACGGTATGGAGACTTCTCAACTTGATCAGAAGCCTCTTACAGCTGAAGATATTGCAGCGTCCGATGCCGAGGAATTGGCCATGCAGGCAAAAGCCAAGGCCGACTCGATAAGACAAAATTTCAATAATGTTTCTCCGGACATTCAGGGAGCTGTGTATGTAGACGAGTTCGTTGAAGATTATGCTGCCGCCTATTTGAAAGGCAAGAGTGAAGATGAGCAGGCAGAACAATTAAGTTTCTAAGTTATGAAGACATTCAGATCCAAGACATATTTGCTGTTATCGGCATTACTGCTGCTCACGCAACCCGTTATGGCCACCTGTGGTACGACGGATTACAGTGGCAATTCAGGCCGGTTATATAATATGGTGGTATTCATCTTGACATGCTGTACAGCCGTATTGTATCTTCTTTATGCCATAGCAGCCATTTTATCCATATACAGCGCGACGAGCATATATATCAAGATGCAGGCAGGAGAAGAAGGATTTACAAAGAGCATCATCATTTTGGTCGGCAGCTGCCTTTTCCTGCTTGGGGCCACCATCGTCCTTCCTGCTTTCTTCGGTTTCCAGTTCGGTGTGACCGACAGACTTTGGTAATTGTTTTATTACATATTATTTATTCATTAATTATTTAAAAATTCAAAGACAATGAATCAGACTTTGTCAGTAATGGTAAGCGGAGCCAAGAGCTTTTGTGTCTCCGCAGGTAAGAAAATCAAGGGCGTAGTGATGGACCCTCGCTTTGTAGCAGTTATGCTGTTGCTGGTCGTTTGCACGGTAGCAGCGGATGCACAGAGCATGGACTCCGGTGCACAGGCAATCGGTAAGGCAACCGATGCGCTGAAGAAGTACATCCCTGTCGTAACGAAGTTATGTTACGTTTTGGCAGGTATCGTCGCCATTCTCGGTGCCATCTCCGTTTACATCAAGATGAACAACGAGGAGCAGGATGTCAAGAAGAGCATCATGATGATTGTCGGTGCCTGCATCTTCCTCGTGGCAGCAGCCCAGGCATTGCCACTGTTCTTCGGACTCTAAGACGAGGAATATGGCAACAGTCAAAAGCGACTATCCCGATTACCCGGTATTCAAGGGGCTTCAAAAGCCTCTTGAATTTCTGGGCCTTCGAGGAAGATACATTGTGTGGGCCGCTGTCACCGTTGGCGGAGGTCTGTTGTCATTCTTGATTGGCTATGTGATTTTCGGCTTTCTTGTTGCATTGGCGTTGCTGACAATTTTTCTGTCAATAGGAGGAGTCTCCATTTTCGTCAAGCAACATAAAGGTCTCCATTCCAAGAAATCCCCGAAAGGTATCTACATTTTCAGCCATTCAAGACATTATTAGAATATTCATATTGATTGTAAGCAAAACAAATTCATGATTACACTAATCGTCATATTGGTCTTTGCCTCCATCTTGTTGGGAATGTACATTTCCATCAAAGCCTTCGGTACAGGCAGCAAACGCGCCAAGGTATTTGAGGACATCTACTTCAGCTTTGAGGATGTCAATGAGATCGGTGTGGTCTACACAAAGAAAGGCGATTATTCAGCCATCCTTAAGATGGACAATCCCGTCAGGAAGTACTCTGCCGATACGGACGGTTATTACGAGTTCACTTCCCTTTTGGCATCCGTCCTACAAGTGTTAGGTGAAGGATATGCCATCCACAAACAAGACATCTTCGTCCGTAAGAACTTCAATATGTCGAGCATTGCAGGAAAGGGTGCCGATGTGAGAAAGCATTTTCTTTCCGATGCCTATTTCAAGTTCTTCAACGGCCGTCCCTATATAGATTCTGAAACCTATCTCACCATCACTCAACGTGGTCGAAATGGCGGTTTGAAGGCATACGATGCCGACAAGTGGCGCGATTTCCAAGTCAAGATACAGAAGGTCCATGACCGTCTGAAGAGTGAGAACATCAACTGTTGCTTCCTTACGGGAGACGAATGTAAAGAATATACCGAGCGTTTCTTTGCAGTTGATTTCAATAATGAGGTCGTTTCCATGAATGACTTCAAGGTGGAGTCCGAGAAAATCGGTATGGGCGATGATCAGTTGAAAATCTACAGCCTCTTGGATGTAGATGATCCCGGTCTTCCCGGCACCCTTCGCCCTTATGCCGACATCAATGTCAACAACTCCGTCATGCCGCAGGATCTGCTTTCCGACCTTAGTACACTCCCTGATGTAGACATGCTTATTTACAATCAGGTTATCTTTCTTCCCAATCAGAAGCGGGAGATTTTAAAGTTGGAGAAAAAGAAGAACCGTCACGCTTCCATTCCCAATCCGAACAACCAGATTGCCGTTGAAGACATCAATAACGTCCTTAATGAAGTAGCTCGTGACGGAAAACAATTCGTCTATGCCCATTACAACCTCATTGTAAAGACATCGGCAGACAGAAACTTGCAAAAGATCACCAACTGTTTGGAGAACCTTTTGGCAAGATACAGCATGCACCTGTCAAAGCGTGCTTATAACCAGTTGGAGTTGTTCGTTGCCAGCTTTCCCGGCAACTGCTATGAACTCAATGCCGACTACGACCGTTTCCTGACACTTTCCGACCCTGCACTCTGCCTCATGTATAAGGAGCGTCAGCAGAAAGGGGATGACACGAACCTGAAATGTTACTACACAGACAGGCAGGGCGTACCGATGCCTGTTGACGTGTCAGGCAAGGAAGGAAAGATTAGGTATACCGACAACTCCAATTTCTTTGTCCTTGGCCCTTCCGGCAGTGGCAAGTCCTTTTTCATGAATACCGTCATGCGGCAGTACTACGAGCAGGATACCGATATTGTCATTGTAGATACCGGCGACAGCTACGAAGGTCTTTGCAGCTATTTCGAGGGCATATACATCACCTATTCAAAGGAACATCCCATCTCGATGAACCCTTTCAAGATAGAGAAAGCGGAATATGAGCAGAACTTCCAAGCGAAGAAAGATTTCCTAAGGAATATCATCTTCCTTATCTTCAAAGGGAACGGCGAACCCACGAAGCTCGAAGAGACCATCATCAACCAAACCCTCATAGAATACTTCGAAGAGTATTTCAACCCATTTGAAGGCTTTACCGAAGAGCAGCGTGAAAACATGCGCCATGTCATGGAACTTGAAGATAAACGTACCGGCAAGTATGAGGAATACGAAGAGGAGCTGGAAAAACGTTACGGAGTATCTGATGATATTGACGATATAGAAGAAGATGATGATGACGATGAGAGGAAGAAACAGCGCGACCTCCGTCTCCGTGACAAGCTGCAAGCCGTCATCGATGATTCTGCTGCTACAGAAGGAGAGAAACACAATGCGAAGAACCAGTTACTTCGTCGCCTTACCCCTGAACTTATAGAGAGCAAGTATCTACAGCGCATCAATAAGAAGATTGACAAGATAGAACGTCAGCGCAAGAAGATGAGGGTTACGGAACTCAACTTCAACACTTATTATGAGTTCGCCATTGAGCGTATTCCGCAAATCATGAAGCAGGATCAGGTTAAATTCGCCATCAACGAGTTTGCCACGATCCTAAAGCCATTCTATAAGGGTGGAGAGATGGAATACACGCTCAACAACGAAATGGATTCTTCCCTGTTCAATGAGAAGTTCATCGTATTCGAAATTGACAAAATAAAAGAGAATCCTGTCCTTTTCCCTATTGTCGTGTTGATAATCATGGATGTCTTCACACAGAAGATGCTCTTAAAGGAAGGCCGGAAATGCCTGGTCATAGAAGAAGCATGGAAAGCCATTGCCACCCCTGTCATGGCCACTTATATACAGTATCTATACAAAACAGCCCGTAAACACTGGGCCATGGTCGGCGTGGTAACGCAAGAGATACAGGACGTTACCGAGTCCAAGATTGTTAAGGAAGCAATCATCAACAATTCCGGTGTCTTTATGCTGCTTGACCAAAGCAAGTTCAAAGACAAGTTCGACAACATCAAGAAGACCTTGGCTCTGACCGACATCGACTGCAAGAAGATTTTCACCATCAACCGGCTGGAGAACAAGGAAGGGCGTTCCCCATTCAAGGAAGTGTTTATCAAACGTGGTCAGGAAGGCGATGTATATGGCATTGAAGAGCCGCCGGAGTGTTACATGAGCTACACGACGGAGAAGGTAGAGAAACTTGCCCTGAAGCTCTACAAGAAAATTCTCCAATGTGACCACCAACATGCCATTGAGGCCTTCGTGCGTGATTGGAAACGCTCCAGAATCAAGAGTTCCTTGGAATTTGCACGGAAAGTACTGAAAGAAAGAAAAGTGTTAGACAATTAAACTCATCAATAATATGCGTCGTTTCATCGCTATCATCCTTTTGTCCCTCTCGGTGACATCCATGTCAGCGCAGTCGTATCATGCCATCAACATTGATGCAAAGACCGTGGCAGCCATGACCGCCGCATATGCGATAGAGGAAGAGACGGAACGGAAGACAGCCTCTGATGTAGACTCAATCTTAGGACACTACACCAAGGCCAGCCTTTCCACAGCCGGCATCTACCTGTCAAAGTTGAAAGACAGGAACGCCATGCGTGAAGTCGGAGTTTTCGGCAGCGATGAAAACTACTATTACCAACGCATTCTCTATTTGGTGAAGGACGGCATCATGCCCAAGCTCATTGTCGTCGCAGCCAAGATGGTCAAACAGCCCGACAATGCCCTCTATTGGGGGCCATACCTGTTCAAGACCACCAAGAATGTCGAGCAGCTCTGCAAGCAGTTTGAACTTGTCGTTACTAATGGGAAATTGTCGTTCAAGGATGTAACTTTCTTGGTTATCAACGAGAAGCTGCAAAAAGTCTTCGACTTGGCCCAGCTTGGCAATGTCAAGTGGAAGGAACTCTTGGAGAAAGTCGGAGATTTCAACATCAAAGCAGCCAAGGAGGACATCAAGAACGACATCGGCAAGCTTGGAGGTGTACTTGCCACCGCAGGAAAAGGTGCTGTGGACAGCAATATGAGGGACTTCTCTGCCATTGGCAGGATTTTCAAATCCAAGCCAAGTGAGATTTACCAGTTATATCAGACTTTTCGGAGCAAATATGAAAGTATCCGCAATGCCGGAAATGTCAAGGCCATTTTGATGGGTGTCATCGGTTCGAATAGTGCAGATGCCGTTTCACGCCTGTTCCAAGTAGACAATTACAGCATCACGGGTTATGTGAGTAATTATATCAAGGAGTTGCAAGGCCAGCATTATAAGCAGCGTTGGTATATCTATTCAGAGGATAGTGGCAGTAAAACTCTTTGTAACTATGTCCCAAAGCCAGATGCAGATAGAGACGACCCTTGGAATGGTTGGTTGCACTTTGTCAGTCCCAAGGACAACGAGTATTGCCACACTATGTCTGCATCAGAAATTGCCACCGCCAAGACAAATTCAGAGAGTTTAGCAGGGTGGAATCAGGCAAAGGTCGATAAGTATAACAAGGACAATCCTGGTCATCATGCAACCATCACTTACATATTACAGCATGAAAATCGACGGGAGTCGTATAAACACGGATGGGGGCACCATCACCACAAAAGACATTGCTTCTATGCTTATGCCATTAAAGTCGTGGACTCATGGAACATCAAGCACGAAGTACATGAGGAGACTTTTGATTCCGAGTCCATGGATGAAGAAACGTTCAGGAAGCGAATGGAAAGTCAACTCAAATACTACAACAGCTTGGAGAGCGACAAAGTCGCTTCCCAACGCGTTGTGTACAAGTTAGGTTATGATGCCCGGAAATACTACACCATAGCAGATGAGAATAAGATGAAAGGTTGCAATTCCGTAGTGTTCTTAGCCAAATGCGATGACGGTGCAACCCTTGCAGAGGGATCATTTAATTGGAAAGAGAATGGAAATCAGGGAAAGCACCTTGAAGACCCCAAATCGAAGAATTTCGCTTTGGACTATACACAGGTGAACACGAATGGGGCCAACGAGCTGCAGCAAAAAAAGAAAGGCTGTCAGGACGAGATTAAGAGCCTTGAAAATCAGATTCGCTCCATGGACAAACAGATGAGTTCGCTGATCTCCCAAATGAACCAAGCCAAGATGGCCCACGATAACAACAAGGTTGCCGCGCTCCGTGCACAATATGACACCGTCAGCAACAACCAAGCTGCATTGAAACGTCAGCTTTCGCAGGTTCAATCCAACTTGGCACAGATAGACAACGCCATTTCGGAATACTACAAAGATCTAAGTGAGGACAATAGCGGTCCTTACCGAATCAATTCCAATATGAGAGAGTTGGAGGGTCTGTTCCAACTTTCCTGGCGAGATGCCGGAGAATGGGTTAACGGCGATGGACAATACACCTTTGTCCGTCATGCCTATTGCGCACAGGTAAAGAGCCAGGTGACTTACACGGCAGTCTTGAAGCTCCAATCGAAGCCCAAGTATTTTCTCGGTATCCGCATCCATCGTGCCATATTGAGTGTCGATTACAAGCTCTCTGCCGCTTATTCAGCAGAGAATGTCATAGAGACGATGAATCTCGATATGAGCCTGTCTGAAAAAGAGCGTGCCGCGAAAGTCAACGAGCGTCAGAAACGGTTGATGGAAGACATGCCGGACTGTTCCATCACGGTGAGATACAACTATGCCAAGAATATGCCTAATGAGGAAGGTTCAGATGCCATCCATCTGCTTTGGGCAAGCGACCGGTTAGATGTGGCAAGGGATGTGGAATATCAGCTTAGTGTCATCTATTCACAGTTGGTTCTTTTGGAGAAGGTCATGAATGACCGGCAGACGATCAAGGATTTCCTGACCAACCAACTGTTGAATCCCATTACGAGAAAGTCCCGTGGTACAATAGCCGAATATGCCTTAGGGCGATGGACAGATGCAAGCGACAAAGCCAAGAAGGCTTCTTCAAGCCCTACTTCACAAAAGACAAAGCCATAGGCCGCAATTAAGGCATTAACATAGGTAACAGCAGACATGAACAAATGGATATACATATCGTTGACGAGCTTATGCCTTCTCTTCCTTCCAAGAGAAGTCAAGGCAATAGACATTCCTACTGACCCTGTCTCTTTGGAGGCCATGATCAGTAATCACAAGACGGTTAAGGCCATGTTGGAGCTACGTGCTCTCGCAGAGGAAGGTGTGCGTACCTATCATAAGAAGAGTATGAAGACAATGGAAGACTATACTTCGGTTAACAAGAAGTTGGACAGATACAGGAAGTGTTTCGACATCATCGACCTCATTCTGAACGGTACTGCAACAGGCTTTCATGCTTACAACAGCTTTGGCAACTGCAAAAGAAATCTTTCCGCCTATTACAAACTCCTGGATACATATAGGAAGGAAATACTCCTGCATGGGGCAGTCTGGTCAAGCGACACCATCATCATTAATGCCAGCCAGCGAGCCGTCGAAGGAGTCTACAAAGGCGTTTCGCAGTTAAGGAAATCTTACATCGAACTGTCCGAGCTCGTATCGGGCGTGAGGAACTGTACCACGTCAGACTTGATGATCATTTTAGGTAACATCAACAGTTCCATTGACGAGATAGACGGCAGCATCAGGCATTCCTACATGGAATTGTGGGCATATATGACCGTGAGGATGGGATTTTGGAAGAAAGAGTTCTTCATGGCAAGAACTGTCAAGGAAATTGCCACTGATGCTTTGGGACGATGGCTTGGCAACTCCGTCCAGGCATTTCAATGTTTGGAGCAACACAGATCATTCCAGCACGCCCCATTGGGTGGAGGCGGTATCATAGGAGGAAGACGCTATGACTAAATTCAAAAGAATACATATCCTGCTTAGGAACAGGATTACACTCTTGATAGGACTGTTGGCAACAGTCCTTCCGGCTTTCAGCCAAGGTTATGTGCAAGTCACGAAAAACCATGAGGAGTACATCATGCAGCAGTTCACCACAATGGAAACCGGTGCAGGAGCCTTGACTCCACGCTATTATTACAACGCATTCCACAAGAAATATCAAAGGACGGCCAATGCAGAGAACAAGCAGATTTTCCGCCTTCACATGAAAGCCCGTGTGGCAGACGAAAAGGTCTATTCAGACAGTATCAAAGCCTTGACCTCCCGTCGTGCCAAGGTGGAAGCACAGAATATCGTTGACCGCAGCCCCATGACCGATATGGCATGGACGGCCGAGAAAGGCAAGATAGAGGGCAAGTTGGACATTTTTCAGAAGAATATCAATAAAATCATGCCCTACGGCGGAACGGCAGAAGACTATCGCCAGTGGAAGAATATCTATAACTGCCTTCAGACCGCCATCAAGATTACCCGTGAGTCCTATCAGGACTTAGGACGTAGGAAAAAGGAGTACATGGCCATCTATAGGGATGTTGTCAGGCGCAATTACCAACTAACTCGTCAGTTGCTCGCTTGGAACAGCGTGAAATCCGCAAAGGAGATGCAGAAGAACAGCAAGTCTCCCCAGCGACTTTCACCTATCAACATGATAGCTTTTGATGCGCTGAACCGTTGGAAAGTGGCAATGGCCGTCGACGGTTTTTCCAGCAAGAATTATAAAAAGTAGAAAAAGTAAGAAACAAAAGATAAGCTAACAAGTAAAAAAATCAATTATGGCATTCAGTTCATTATTTTTAGCCGCACAGGGAGGACTTCAAGGGCTGTCGAGTACGATTTCCGACTTGTCTCAAACCATAGGAGTAGACCTGTTCGAAGAAGACATCGACAATGTTGTCTTCCAAACCAACGAGTTTTTATGTAATCCTGACTTCATCGGCACACAAGGGCCGTTTTGGTGGATACTCCAAATGAGCATGGCATTGGGTGCCTTGTTCTCCATCATTGTAGGAGCCAGTATGGCTTACAAGATGATGGTCAAGGGAGAGCCGGTCGATGTATTCAAGATACTTAAAGTAATGGGTATCGCGCTCATTATGATTTTTTGGTATCCGCCCAGCATGACCGGTATGGGCAGTGGCAATGGCAGCATCTTGGATGCCCTGGCCTATATTCCTAACTGTATAGGAAGCTACACTCACGACCTCTATGAAGCAGAAGCCGTACAGGTCAGTGAGAAATACAACGAATTGATGCCGTTGTTACAGAAACGCGATACGATGTATCAAAAAGCGGCAGAAGTAGAAGTTGCATCAGAAGGATTGCAAAATGATGCAAGCATTGATGCTTTAACAAAATATACCTCTGGTAGCGATGCCGCTGAAGGTATCAAAGCCGCTGCAAGGGCTAAAAAGTCATCTGTCTTTGCCGGTCTCATCATTGGCTTTGATAAGATAGTGATGTTTCTTGCTCTGGTACTGTACCGGGTCGGCTGGTGGGCCACCATATTCTGTCAGCAGATATTATTGGGCATGCTGACCATCTTCGGCCCAATCCAATGGGCATTCTCCGTCCTTCCAAAATGGGAGGGAGCATGGGCCAAATGGCTCATCCGTTACTTGACAGTACACTTCTATGGAGCCATGCTCTATTTTGTGGGTTTCTATGTGCTGCTGCTGTTTGACATTGTTATCAGTGTTCAGGTAGAAAATCTTACCGCCATTACATCATCTACTGGTACAATTAACGGCTATATACAAAATGCTTTCATGACTTGTGGCTATCTCCTTGCAGCTTCCGTGGTTGCTTTGAGATGCCTGAACTTGGTTCCAGACCTTGCCGCATGGATGATCCCTGAAGGCGACACCGCATTCTCTACCCGTAACTTTGGTGAAGGGGTGGCATCCTCCGTTAAGTCAAGTGCCATGTCCGTTATGCCCCGAATACATTAAAATGACAATGCTATGGCTGTATTAAAGAAATTAGAAAACAAGATAAAGTTGGTGTTGATTATTACCAGTCTGTTTTTGACAGGTTGTGTCGTTATCAGCCTTGGGAGCCTTTTTGTTGCCAGAGGTATGGTCGCTGATGCCCATAAGAAGATTTATGTCCTTGATGGCACTGTACCTATTCTCGTCAAACAGACTACGATGGACGAGACTTTTGAAGTGGAAGCAAAGAGCCATGTGGAAATGTTTCATAATCTCTTCTTTACATTGGCTCCCGATGACAAGTATATTGATTATACCATCAAGAAAGCCATGTACCTTATAGACGAGTCCGGTCTTGCGCAGTACAATGCCTTGAAGGAAAAAGGCTTTTATAACAATATCATCGGAACGAGTACGATATGCAGCATTTTCTGTGATTCTATCAAGTTAGACAAACAGAAGATGACCTTTACCTACTATGGCCGCCAGCGCATTGAGCGTCGTACAAGTATCTTGATGCGTCAGCTCATCACTGCCGGAAGCCTAAGGAGGGTGCCGCGCACCGAGAACAATCCTCACGGCTTTATCATCTTTGGCTGGAGGACTCTTGTCAATAAGGATCTCTCCGAAAGTCAAAAAACCAATTTCTAACATTAAAGATTGAACATTTATGGGACTGAAGAAAATCATTATGGGCGAACCTATGCCCGACAAGAACGATCCTAAATATAAAGAGCGTTACGAAAGAGAAGTGGAAGCCGGCAAGCAGTTTGCCGACAAGAGCGGTTTGAGTTGGCTGGCCATGAAGATACAGACGGTGGCCAACCGCCATCGCGTAGGTTTCCTCGTTACCGTCTTCGGCATCGTGATAGGCTGTTTTGCTATTAACATCATTAACATGGTACGTAGCTACAATGCTTCCAAGACACACCGTTCTACCGCTGTAGAACAAGTGGATTCTGCATTACACCAAAGACGCATAATAAACAGACACTAAAATGGATGTAAAGAAAATCAATTTTAAAGACCGAAAGTATGTTTTTCCGGCTATCCTATACCCATTGGTTTTGTTCGTGGGATATTTCATCATCGATGCCGTACATACCGACGTGTCCGACAACGACCCACGTTTGGCTACAACAGATTATTTAAACTCTGAACTTCCTGCTGCCAATACTGACAGTGTTTTGGGTGGCAAGTTGGACAATGCCGAGCGTGAGTATGGACAAATCAATGACCTTTCCGGTGTCGAGAATGTCGAGAACGACCGGGACTCGGTTAACAAGAAGGAGGATTACAGTTCACAATACAGCGACAGGGAGGCTGAAATGGTGCGACGGCAGCAAGAACAGCAGCAGGCACAGCGGGAAGAACAGCGCAAAATCCAAGAAATGCAAGACCGCGTCCGTCGAGGGAGGAATCATTCTCGCGGCTCTTCTTCCGGTGACAACTTTGTAGCTCCGGTCAGCGATTCCGAGATAGCCCGGCTTGACCGCAGGAGACGGCAACGTGAAATGGAGAATATGAATGACGATCTTAATGGCGTCGCTTTCGGTTCCCCGTCACGTCGTGGCAGATATGGCAATGAAGACAGTTATGGGGGTGATGGGGAATATGGTCTGCCCGTAGCCGGTTCGCATAACAGTGGCAACAATCTATCTTACGGAAACAACGTCTCTTCTGTGTCTTCCGGAACGGACAACAATGCCCGTGGGGCAGGAGAACAGGCGGAGGGAGTACCGGAAAAGGTTGTCAAGAAAGTAAAGACCTCTTCCGACTATTTCAATACCATTTCCTCTTCTTCAACAGAAGAGTCCAAGCTCATCAAAGCCATCATCGACGAGGATGTGAAAGCACAGGAGGGCAGCCGTGTGCGCCTTCGTTTGTTGGATGATGTGGAAATTGGCGATATGACCGTCAAGAAAGGAACTTATCTCTATGCCCAAATGTCAGGTTTCGGACATCAGCGAGTAAAAGGAACCGTACAAAGCATCTTCAGCAAAGAAGAGATTATCCGCGTCAGCCTTTCCATCTATGACACGGACGGTCAGGAAGGTCTTTATGTTCCATTGTCCTCCTTTAAAGAGACCGGCAAGGAAATTCTTGGTTCTGCTACGCAGGGCGGAACGAATATCGTAGACAACACCGCCTCTTCAACAGGAGTCAAGGGTTGGGCCAGCCAAGCTGTACAGAATGCCTCACAGCAGGTGATGAATGCTGTAGGCAAAGTCATTCGCAGGAACAGGGTGAAGTTGAAGTATGGCACGCTCGTTTATCTGATAGACGGAAGCCAGCAAGAGAAGAGACAAAGAAAGTAAAACGCTAACAAGAAAGATAAAAGACATGAAAATTTTTAAGAAGAAAATTACTGCTATCTTGGTCATGTGTACCACCATTTTAATGGGAGCACATGCCCAAAAGACCTATTCGGACATGGAGGTGCTGACCGTAAACGAGAACGTATCTACCATTGTCACGGCTTCCGAGCCTATCCGTTTGGTGGACATTTCCACCGATTCCGTGGCAGGTGACAAACCGTTGGACAATGTGATCCGTATAAAGCCTAAGAGCGGCAATCACAATGACGGCGATGTGCTGGGGATCGTCACGATCATCACCGAGCGTTACAGGGTGCAATATGCGCTCATCTATACGCACCGCCTTCAGGAAGCCGTTTCTGATAAGGAAGTGGAACTTGTGGAACGCAATGCCTTTCATAATCCTGAAATCAGCATGTCTACAACGGACATGGCTTCCTACTGTATGAAAGTGTGGAACTCTCCGGCCAAATACCGCAGCACGTTCACAAAAAAGGATAAAATGACCATGCGTTTGAACAATATCTATGTGGTCGGTGAGTACTTCTTCATCGATTTTTCCGTGGAGAACAAGACTAACCTGCCGTTCGACATTGATGAATTACGTGTAAAGCTCCAAGACAAAAAGCAGGAGAAGTCCACCAATGTCCAGATTATCGAATTGAAACCGGCATTTATTCTTGACCGTTCTGTAAAGTTCAGGAATGGTTACCGTAATGTGATCGTCCTGAAGAAGATGACATTCCCAAATGACAAGGTACTTACCTTGGAATTGTCAGAGAAGCAGATCAGCGGTCGTACCATCTCGCTGGACTTGGACTATGAGGATGTACTTAGTGCCGATTCGTTCGATACGCTACTTTTGAAAGAACAATAAGAAAGGAGACATCATGAGAATCTACAAAGGTAATTATTCTTATCCCTTTGCGAGGGTTGTGACACTATGCCTGACCTGCCTGTTTGCAATGTCTGTCATGGGTCAAGGGCACGGCAACCACCTGATGGTAGGCGTGGGAGCTTCTTATCCGAAAGGTTTTGAAGCGACACTGGCCTATGAGCATGAAATGAATTATCACAATGCGATGGAGTATTTTGCGAACTACTACATTCAGTATAAGACCGACTCTGAAGCAGGCTATGTCACCAGGAAATCTTTTTGGCACAGTTACAACATTTGGAATGTCGGTCTTGCCTATAAGCCATGCGTGACACGTGGCCGTAACCATCATGGCAACATCAGAATCGGTATGAGTGGCGGCAGTGACTTGCACAAGTTTGTCGGTGTAGGGTCGCTTGGCTACGAACACACTTTCAATCTCTATAATGGCTGGAGTATTTTCTTTCAGGTAAAGGAAGATGTGACGATACGAGGCAAGGATTTATTCCGTACCGGTGGAGCCATCGGTGTTAAGATTCCCCTATAAACCAAGAATGATATGAACATATACAAAATGCTTATGGCGATTATACGTATGATAAGACTTTCTCGCAGGATCATGCGTGTTTCTTATAGAGTACGCCATCAGTCTTCACGTAAAAGATTCCGCCACAACAACAGAAGTGTATGGGGACTTGCCGCATTGGTTGTTCTCATGAGTTTTAGTTCATGTGACGATTATGAGCCTTCCGACAATGCAATTCATGTAGGGTATATCTTATGTGAGAACCATAGTTGTATTGATCCGGAGACTTACTTTGCCCAAACTACCCATAAGGCCGTGGGAGTTGTTTTTGCAGAACAGACGGAAGACCATCCGCTCATGGCAGTCATGCTGAAAGAGCTCAATGAAGTCTTCTGTGATTCTGTAGGCCTTTCCAACGGAACGAGCGGCAACCTTACCGCTTTTGACGGCTCTGCCAATACACGAGCCATGCAGAAGAGTTATAATGCCGGGACAAAGAAAGGCAGTCCGCTGGCCATGAAGCTCTTTACTTTCCATGAAGGCGGTCAGAGTGACTTCTTACCCAGCGTTGCGGAGCAGCGTCTACTGAATGTCTCTGCCAGAAGTGTCAATCCAATCATAGAAAGATTAGGTGGCACGCCGATAGCTTTAGATGGAGACTGTTGGTATTGGACTTCTACTGAAGTAAGCGAAAATAGCGGTTTACAGGCATGGCTTTGCTCCTCTGCCAACGGTGGTATCATAGAGACCCCGAAGACGGAAAGCCATAAGGCACGTGCAATCGTTCAAATAAAATATTCTAACTAAAAATAAAGAAGACTATGGGCTGGATGAAAGAACTTGGTAAAGCAGCCGCCAAAGTTGCAGAAAAGCCGCTTGCCAAGGTAGGAGTTAAGTTTGCAGAGAAATCAGCGGAAAGTGCGGAGAAATCTGTCGGTAGGGCTTTGGCCAATGCTGCAATGAAAGAAGGACGTTATGCCAGCAAGGCCAACTATACCAAGTGGATAGAGTCCATGGGAGGCAAAGTAGCCAAAGTGGAGTCAGGTTTCAAGAGTTGGGAAAAGAGCCTGCCTAAATTCAAGACCGGTTTCAAATCGACCGAACATATCGGAGCCAAAACCGCCCAAAAGGCAGAACGAATTTTGGTTGATGGTACCAAGGCAACCGGACAGGGTTTTGTCCATTCTACAAAAGTAGCTGAAAAGATTGCTGAAGAGACCGCGAAAAAGGCAGCCCTTATCAATAAGGAGACACTTAAGAATGCGGCAAAGATTGGTTGGCACGAAGGTGGAAAAGTAATCAACAAGACAGCCGGATGGGCTGGTCAATATGCAAAATATTCGGCAAACCATCCAGTGGCAAGCCTTATTCTTTCTTCCATTGCCTACCGCCAGCTGACAGGGCGCACCCTGCTACCGGACATGATGAAGTCCTTAGGCGGTGAGGATGCTGCCAAAAAAGGTCTTGTCGGTGTTCTTGGAGAAACGACATTGGGCAAGAAAGTGGACGGTCAAGGAAATGAGGTCGGCATGATCGCCAATCTGACGGATGTCCTTTTCGGTGATGGCACTTATGGGAAGGTCAGTAACGGTGTCGGTTCCGTTGCTGGTGAAGCAGCCGGGTTATATCAAGGCGTTAAAGGTGGCGTTTCCTCTGTCTTGGGTGAAGGGGCTAATCTCTACGAGACAGGCAAAGAGCAGATTGGTCAGTATTTTTCGGGTAATGGTATGGTATCTAACGGCAACGGAGGTTACTATGATCCCACTACTCCCCAATATCCGTCGACTGCCCAGATGATTGGTTCGGGTATGACACAAGGCGTTCCACAACAAGGAGGACTTACCGGTACGATGGTGAACGGCGTACATTCCATAGCCAATGAGCTTACGGGAGGCAATGTCTCAAAGATGAATTTAGCATCCCTGGCACTTTCTTCTTACATGATGTTCGGGCCTTTTGGTTGGCTTGGCAAGATGGCCAGTCTGATGTTGGGCGGTATGACCATGCGCAACATCAACCATCGACAATCGGAGAGCCAGCCTATGCAGCAGATGCAACGTTATGCTGTCGCACCAGCTGTATCAGCAGGACAGTCTGTATCACAGGTAGATTTCCCAGTATCGGAAGAACCGGTGGTGCGACGCTCTCGTGGAATATGAAGTTAAAAATTAACAAGCTAACAAGTATAATATATGAACGCAACAGATTATAAGGACATGCTCATGGAGTCCGCAAGCGGCTTCATGATGCCTTTTGCTTTAGACGAAAAAGAAGAGCTGAATGTCATCCTCCCTTTCGGTGAACAGACCCATCCCAAGACAGGAGAGAAGTTTCAGCACCAAGGTGTTGATTATGCCGTCAAGGACAAACCCTTGTATGCCATCGCAAGCGGCATGGTCATTGGTGCCGGGCATGATGCGGTTCACGAAAACTATATCATCACCAGATACGGTAAATACGAAGTTACCTATGGGCACATTTCCGAGGCCTACACTCCCTATGGTACGAATGTAAAGGCCGGGCAAGAGATTGCCCATGCCGGTGAGTTCCTGCACATGGGAGTCCGATTTAACGGTAAGGAGCTTGACCCTGACAATTTTATTGCCATGATTTGGGCAAACATACAGCAGTTGGCTGCCATGGGTATTACCCATCAGCCTACAGCCGAAGTCCTGGGGGACAAGAAGATTGTCACCAAGTATGACGATTGTCAGGACGAGATCATGGCATTGATGCTCCGTTGGCTGCCCACTTACATGAACGAACTTCGTACAAAGGCCTATACGCCTCCTAAAAAGATGGAAGCATCGCTGAAGAATATCCTTTCGAAAGCTGCCGACAAGAACTACTTTTACGAGACGCTTCCCAACTTGGGCAATCCTTTAGGATTATCCGGGCGTAGTGTCCCCTTAGTAGAGAAGATTCAGGAAATCCTGATAGAGGACTTTCTTGGATTCTTGGCCGTCCGTCAAGGTATCTATCCCCAGTCGTGGGACGAGTCTCAAAAAAAAAACTTTTTGAAGAAGCTGCCGCCAACGGCTTGATGGAGGATCCTTTGGAAAATCTTGAAATAGACATTCATAGTTACGACATCAGCCGCAAGGCATCCATCTACTTCGACACGACTGGGACTCGCTGTTGGACGAAGGCATGGTTCAATGGCAGGGAGAAAGGAGAGAAATCAATAGAGATCACCCGTCAGCTGGCAGTAAAGTTCATCAATGACGAAATCTTGTTGGATGATTGGCTCGCACGTTTCTATCCCAAACAGATGAACGTCTGCCACAAGGCTATTGAGCAGGCACGCAAACAGTTATTAGGTATATAAAAAACATCGCATGGCACATAATAATCAACATTTTGGAGAGTTGGAGTATTGTTTTAACCAATACTTCAGCAAGTATTGTGCTCCTGTCATCACCAAAGATTACAGATATTACCACCGTAAGCAGACAGAAGAATTCAACAAGGCCTATAATGAAGTGCCGGCTAATATCGGTGCCGGATCCGTCATGCAGGGAATGATACGTGTGCAGACTGCGAATGTGATGGCTGCGTCATCAAGAAAATGGAGCACAAAGAATCTTGACGACTTCATAAATGGTGTTGTAAACAAAATTGTCTCCAGCAAGAACTTCCAAAAGGACTGGGGAAACTTGATAGACAGGTATCGGGAATCTCTTATTGCCAAGTTAGGGACGAAAGGCTACATCAGAGTTGCGGAGGAGTTGGGAAAGGCTGAAAAACGGAAAATCATCGATCCAGCAGTCCACTATGGACAGATCCGCTTTATGGAGCTGCTCAAAGAGCATTTGGCCAGAACCGATATGCCCAAGTCCTCTTTGGAATATATCCTAAAAGAGGGTGCGAACAGTTCTATTATAATGACATTGGCTGGTAGATTCATGCGTGGTCGCGACCTCTCGCCTGCAGAAGAAGAAAATCGTGAGTTGGGCAATAAACTCTATAAGCCGTCAAAAGCGGAGAAAGCCGGAGCTTTTGCCTTTGGAGCTGTTATGGACGCACCGGCATTGGATGGTGTCGGTTCTGTCGCTGCCGTACCATTGAAAGCCGCTGCCAAGGGAGTAGCCGGATATGCCCTGAAGGGAGGGGCGGTAAAATTCGGAGGTTGGTTGGGAGAAAAGGCCGCTTACAAAGCAGCCACTAAAGCTTCCTATGTAAAAGGATTGATTTCTGGTGCAACTGTCGATACCGGATTCAACTATTGGGCTTCTTCCAAAACCAGCCTTGATGCAGCCAAGAAACAGTACAGCAAAGCGGTTTTCGGCAATGAGAGCACATTGGGGAAATACCAAAAGGGTGCATTGGGATACAGGAAGACCGGCACAGAATACATTTCCAATGTAAATGATGGGTTGGGTAAAAAAATCAAGGTCGCCCCGATACGTCCCCATGTGAGTGATTCTGTCACCCATAAAGATTCCTGTCAGTTATTGACTGCAGCAAATGGCAATTCAAGAAAGCTCTTGAAAACCATTACCACCGCGTTAAGCCGTCAGGCTCTTCCTTACGATAGTCACGCATCCATGCCGGCTTGGATGCTAAACAAGACAGCCAAACAATGTCGTGCTTTTGCCACCTCGTTTTTTTCCATTGCCAAGCAGATGTCAACACAAGGTTTGCCAGTCTGGAATCTGAATGGCAGAAATATGACACTTATACAAGTATCACAGCGTGCCGGAGATTATGCAAGGGCTGCTGTTCAGATAGACAAGATAAACGCCGAGAAGCAGGCGGCAAGAATGGCGGTATATAATCGGAACCATCAGGAATCAAGACAGGAGAGGAAAAGTAATGAAGTGACTAAGGCATATACTGCTGTCAGTCAATCTGCCTCGCAGCCTGTTGTTTCAAACGCAGTGTCTCCTTCAGAACCATTAAACACCCAACATTATCAAAACATGGCCATGGGGACGCAACAAATAAAAAGTCCAATGTCAGAGACTTCTCCTTATTCCAATATGCTCCAGGCATCAGGATGGGGTAAATATTTGGATAATTCAGGGTTGAATGGATTTAGTGATGTGACAAAGAACCTTGGCTATGTCTTTGCAATGCTTCCTGATATGCTTATCGGTATGTTTACAGGGAAATCCTCCTCTTTCACCATAGGGAACAATATACTACCTTTAGCAGCTGTTGCCGCTGGAATGTTCAGCCATAATCCGCTGTTAAAGCTCATGCTGATGGGATTTGGAGGTGTCAACCTCTTGAACAATGCCGGCCACGAAGCCTTAGGCCTATCCACTCCTAAAGCCACTCCAAGAAACTACAAGCAATATGCTGACGAACCTCTCAATCCAAGATTAAATAATGTTTTTATGAGAGGCCGTTCTTTGATTGCAGATATAGACAATCGACCTGTTGTCATTAACATTTCTGACACGGTTGTTGACGCATATGAGAAAAAAGCCATACCTTTGAACACCTTGGCAAATGCCGTATTAAGGAAATATGACGAGAACAGATCCGTGGCTTCAAACACTTATGACAAGAGTTTGGCAGCATTAGAGAGTCAGGAACAACAGCGTAGTTATGGATTGAAATAGATTTTGTTTACAATATTACTTGTTAGCGGCCCCTGCTGGCGTAGTTAGTTGCGTCGGTGGGGGCTTTATTTATGCACAAAAAATAGATTGGGTCGGAGTTCTACTTCACAACCATATAATAGCAGCTTACAAGTGGAGTAGCTTATTTATAATCTACTTTTAAAGTCTGTTCACTTAGATTTAGTTGAACTTTTGGAGCTACTTCTTCATAGGTTGTGTTTGCTTTTACAAGTTTCTCCAATTCTTCGAAAGAGGTTTTTCGTCTAACAATCCAATTTCCTATACCCGCAGCGGTTCTTGGCTCAAGCAATTCCCATCCTTGTACCTCTAAATATGCCAGCCCTTCCATCATATTTCTGACAACAACATATTTACCTTCGCTATTTTTTAAGATACTTGGGCGTTGCTGACCGTTTTCTCCTGGTGATATTAAAATAACGAAGCATGGTTCTCCCGTAGCTTTATTTGCCCATCTCACCTCAATCGAAGCATAAATATAGCAATTTTGTAAAACCTTAGAGTTTGTCTGTGCCCCACTTGACATTGTCCAGCACATCATCATCATTATAAGAAATAATTTCAGCTTCTTCATCGTGTTGTATATAAAAAGTTATGAGTACGCCAATTAAAGCGTACCCACGGGTTAATGATTCTCGTTAAAACAATTTTTTGTGATTGTCGTGTGACCACCCCATAGCATCCTTGTAGTTGCTATTCTTCTTTCCGCCTTTTCGACGGGTGTCACCACCCACAATAGCTTTCAATCCTGCTCCCAATATCAGAGCCGATGCTACTAATTCTAACATAGTATGTTCCCTTTCTTTTTATTTGAGTTTCACTTATTTTTGTCTATAATTTAAGTCCTTCTGACCGTTCCGTCTCCAATTCCAATTTCGCCTCCGGGTTTAACGCCAACAGCATTTGTATTCTGTCTTGCAGTCTCCCGATGGTCTTTCGGATATCAACCACATTGTCTTCAGGTATTTCTTTGAGTTCACGGATAATCTCCATGTATGAGTTTATCTGTCCCATCGTATATGTGACGGACAATGTGTTCTCAATATGTTCTCTGTCAACTTCAATCTCAAATGCCATAATCGTTCTTCCGTTTTATTGGTTATAAACTTAGCATTGCTTCAGGCATGATGTCGAGCACCCTGCAAATCTCTCCTGCCGTGGCCAAAGTCGGTTCGCTCTTTCCCTGGGTGAAGTCGCTTATCCTGCTGGTGCTTAGTCCTACGGCCTGGGACAGATCTTTTTGTGTCATTCCCTTAGCTTTCAGCCCTTGCTTTATGACTTCTGCAAGTGTGAGTTTTTCTATTGGGTGATGCTTTTTCTCGTATTCTTCCACAAAAGTACTCATGATAGACAGCTCCATACTCTCCGGTGATGTCGGCAGTGTCGTGTCAGTGACAACCTCCAACAGTTCCTCCACCCGTCTTTGGGCATACTTATATTGAGCCTCTGATATTTTCATATAGTTCTTTTTACATCCCTCTCATCAAGAAGTGCCTCCCAGTCAGAAGCGGATCCCACAAACCGCACGTACACACACTCTGTATCGAAATATATCGAGGCGGCTACCTTGTATTTTCCTTCGCCAATGCTGAAGACATATAAGCCTTTCTCTCTTACAGTATCACCGAAGTCTACCAGTATTTGGGCAAAACTCCTGTAATCCCTGTTCCTTATGGTGTAGTACCACTGTTGCAAAGGTATCTTTGCTTGTCCATATTGTGGTAGTCCATAGAAGTCCTTAATCTTCTTTTGTGAGATAATTCTCATTAATGACCTGTCTTTATCTGTTACAAAGATATGAAGATGTTCCTAAACTACAAAATAAAAGAGCAATAAAATACCGCAAGACAGAATTTTTTATATTCAGGGAGATTGCAGGTTGCCCTTGCAACCTCCCTAATACTCATGTTTATGCAGATTTCTTCTTTGGCAGCACCCATCCCCGCTGTTTGGCCACTTCACGGTTGAACTTCATCCACACCTCTTCATCTTTAAACTCAAAGTGCATTGTTCCTTTCTTAAAGCCCTTACACTTGAAGAACCCCCACTCGAAAGTCTTTCCCCATTCCAAGTTGTTATCTCGTACAAAACGGTCAAGGCTTCCGATACAGTCGTAGTTCCTACCCGTAATAAAGCAGAGAGCCTTACATACATCCTCCATTCTGTTTGCCATACCTCCATATCCAAGATTGAGATAGTCTCTCGGCCATTTGGGGTCATAGGAAGTCATGTATGGAACAATAAACTTACGGTTGACCATATAGTTTGCGTTTGTCTTCCATTTCTCCCCGGCAGTGGAGTTCTCGTCAGAGAAAGAGCAAATCAGGTCGAATGCTTCGAGTAACGCTGTGTTCATCCGCTGCCCCGTCGTCTGGATTACCATGTTCAGCACCTGATAAATGTTGTGCATGGTAAAGGGGACGTATGTCTGCTGCTCCACGAACTTGTTTATCTGTTCCCGTAATTTCTGCGTGGCATACTTTTCCATATTCAGCTTCCCGAATATCCGCCTCCAATAATACTTCTGTAACTCTTTTTTGTATTGCTGCCGGCTGATACGGACAACACTATTGGAAGCATCTACCACGGCAAACCTTACTGGGAGATACCCGTCACTCTTTCCACCGAAACATGCCACGGAGTTGATTTTATCCGCTGCAGCCATCGTCTCGTCGAAAAGCCTTACAGCTGAAATATATCGGTTTACCATGTCACGCACCACATTGTATTGCACCAGCCCCTCCGTCTCATTAGCATCCAGCGAGTCCTTTTCGTTGGAAAACATATAACCGTCAAACTCGTTTTGCCCCTCACCCTCTTTATACAGCTTTATCAAGCTAACATGTACATCCGTCCTGCGCTCCGCATCGTCAAACACTCTGCCCAAGAATTCCTTGCACCCATAAAGCTCAATCATCTCTATCAATTTCTCTTTGGTGGCGTTCCGTTCCCAGCCTTGATTTACGCTTTCGCTGTTACACAAGGCAATGATGGTGCTTCCTGCCGGAGCAATCTCAAACGCATGAAGGATATGTTTCGCTCCTTCTGAAAAAGGAGGGTTCATTACGATATAGTCTACATGACTAATTTGTTCTGAAGAAACGGTCAGGAAGTCATCCGCTATAATATCGCACTTGCCATTCAAAAGTTTTTTGATGTTAGTGTCCTTTTCGCAAGCAATCACCTTTCCGGCTCCGTTCTTTTTGAGCCAGTCAACAATGTTGCCTTTCCCTGCTGATGGTTCAAGGATAGTCTTGCCGATAAAGTTCTCCTCCATCATCATCGTGTTTATCACCTCGTCGGGAGTAGGGTAGAAATCTGCATTATTTGTAAAAACGTTCATTGTGTCTTATTTTTAATTATCTAATTATTCGTCTATCAATTCTCCATTCTCGCCAATCCAAAGCATTGCCCCCTCACCGTTCCAGTAGAAGTCGAACGCCCTGTTCAGAGGGTTGTATATACCCTCAACAATAGTTCCCTCTTTGAGTCCCTTAATCTCGGCCAAATACCATTTGCCCGCTTCGGTAACAACCTTTACTCTTGCTTTTGCCTTGTAGCTCATCTTCTTCTGTATGTTTCAAAGTTATACATATTTTCATCACAATGTGGGCAGTAGAAAGGATAATCCAAAATCCTCTCATATTGTACTGCATGACCGCATTTCACACAATAGCGATACGTTCGCTTCTTAGGATTTGCTTGTTTCATAATCTTTTGTTGTTTTGAATTAAACGGTAAAGTCATTCACGAACTGGCGTTCAATCATAACTTCAAAGTCCCTATTGTTACATGAGGTCTGTTTCCACTGTCTAAGCTGTTTAACATCCTCTTCGGTTAATGAAAGAAAATCTACCATCTTACGGATAGTCTCCTCCAAATTCTCACCAATGTAAACAAGTTTCCTTGTCTCGACAGTGTGCCAAGCATCTGTCTGATAAACCAAAAAAATAAGTTTCTTTTCCATTTTCTAATTGTTTTTTGAAGTTGTTATTTATTCTGGGCATCCCGATTCTCAACCTTTTTATAGTTTTTTTCGTTTCTTCGACCCGAACTTTTTTTTATCATTCCGGTGTAACCGTCATCTCGAACCTTTTATGTGCAAGGTTAAATCGCAGGCGTTAAGGGAACCTAAGGCAAAGAATTGGCCGGTAAAAGTTTTCAGGAAACCGCAATCTTTGATTTCGGAGGGTCATGAAAAGTTTTCCGCCAATAGGGAGCATTCCGGTGTTTGCCGTGTTCCCTGCCTGCGATACCTTTGCAGAATAAAAGTCGAAGATGACTACAAGCGGATGAAAAGTGAGGTCGAAATCAGAAACGGAAATGGAAAAATAGGTATAAGTGAATGTAAAATAAGCACCGCAGGTAAATCGGAAGATGTGTCTTCAATACGTATAGCCATATTGCTTTATAGCTGCCAATACATATATACGACTATACGTATATGCGTATTGTCGTATGGTCGCCTCAAAGAACAGCCTTTTATTCTCGCCCTGATGCTATATGATTAGTTATAGAAGGACCAACAAAAGAGAGTCTGGTAGGGTAGATTTCTTGGTTTACACAAAAAAACAAGAGCCATTTTTAACACAAAAACCGCCACGATGCCGAAAAAAGGTTCTGAAAACGTTAATATAAGAGTTTCTTTTTTTTGAGGATGCTTTTTTGACATTAAGTCGCTTATTTTGTAACAATCAATAATCATAAAAATTATGGCCGAGACTGAATACAAGCATCGCAACTCTTCCGCTGGAAGAAAGAATAAGTCAGATGAAATTCTGAAGAAGTTCGCAGACATGATGGTTAAAATCATCAAGAAAGCCAATGCCAACAATTGGAAGAAAGGTTGGATGGGTATTAACGGCTCCATTCAGGGGCTACCGCAAAATATCAGCGGTCGGACCTATTCCGGTGGCAACTCTTTCTTCCTTATGTTCAATACGGCAGAGAAAGGATACATGACACCCGTCTATATGACCTTTAAGCAAGCCAAAGAGCAGAATCTCCATGTCAAGTCAGGCGAGAAATCCGTTCCCATCTTCAAGTGGGGTTTATCCATCAAAGATGAAAACGGCAAGAGGGTGTCAGAGGAAAACTATAACGCCATGTCTCAGGAAGAGCGTGCCGCGATGGACGTTCGCCCTTTCCCAAAAATGTTTCATGTCTTCAATATCGACCAGACCAACCTTGAAGAGGTCAACAAAAAGAAGTATGATGCCATTGTAGCACGTTTCAAAACACCCGAACAAGAGGTCAAAGACACCGAGGGGATGTATATCAACGAAGCCCTTGACCGTATGTTCGAGCAAAAGGCGTGGCATGCCAATATACAATATGACAAACCTGCCGACCAGGCCTTTTACCGCCCATCGACGGATACCATTGTTCTTCCGATGAAAGAACAGTTCAAACTTGGACAGACTCCCGAAGAGATCTATCACGACGGTATGGAGTATTATTCCACGGCCTTGCACGAGATGGCCCACTCGACAGGACACGAGAGCCGGCTTGACAGGAAATTCGGTGCCCAGGGGACAGACAACTACGCTCATGAGGAACTGATCGCAGAAATGACTTCCGCCCTTGTCGGCAGCACCATGGGCTTTGACAGAAAAATATTGGAGAACAACGCCAATTATCTAAGTGGATGGTTAAGCAGACTTAGGGACAAGCCTGAAACCATTACAACCATCATGACTGACGTAGGAAAGGCTTCCGACATGATTATGGAAAAGATTGACGAGCAGCGGATCGCCTTGAATCAAACTCCCCTCAAAGCCGGTAATTTGGAGGGGCTTGATGAAGAACTTTCGGAAACGAAGACAAGGGGTAAGACCCTATATGACCTTACAGAGCAGTGGAGTAGTATCAATGCACAATATCCGTTTTCTGTTGATGATGAAAGGACAAGACAGATAGCAAAGCGTATAAGGCAGGCGGAGCAGATCATTACGGCTTATAATTCCAACGTAGCTGCTGTATATGGCGATGAGTTTCTGTTCTCCGAGAAAGCGAAGACTACCGTCATTCCGCTTGCCGTATATTCCGGGCATGAACAACTGCCTTTGGAAGTCCAAAGACAAGCTGTTGCATCCGAGCCGGAAAATCAAAATGTTGGAGATATGAAAGAACAAAAGACTGAAGAATTACAAGAGTCCCAGGAAAGACGTGTCGATCCTGACCGCAATCCCATCAATTCTGCCGATGATTATGACGATTTCTCTGAAGCTTTGGCAGAAGGACTTGGCATTGAGAAAAGTAGGGAAGACATACAGTCTGAAGAGAAACCGTCACTTACATTTCAAGAAGAACCATATTCTGTTTTTGAAATAGAAAATGCGGTGGCTTATGGTACAATAAGCAAATTAGAGTATATACAAATGATTCCTCTTGAAGGGATAAAAGAGAGGTATAACAGTTATTGCAATCAGCATAAAATTGACAGTCAAAAAGAAGAAAGTGCCGTTGCCTTTTTAGATTATGTAAAATATAATAATTTGTCTGCAAAATGGTGGCCTGAAACTTCACAGCCCGAGGAAGTTCAGGAGAACGTTTCTCTTTCTGAAGACAGCAATCCACAAACCAACCTGGCCGGTGTAGCCGAACACATTATGGAAACGAACCATGTATCAAAGGGCGAGGCTGAAAAGATGGCCGCCCCAATCGTTGAAGAACAACAAACCACCGTGAATGAAAAGAAGCAGAAGGCAGCACAAGCCAAGCAAGAGGCTGTCAAGAAAGCCGATGAAGCCCGTAAGGCAGAGGATGAGCGTCGGCGTGAAGTCGAGGAACAGAGACAGCGTGAGGAAGAGAATAGAAAAAACGACAAGGATGGTGGCCAAGCGTCCAAGATATTCCTGCATGCCGCCTTGCTGCTTGGAGCTTTGGAACTGGCAAAGGGCAACAAAGGCGTGTGGATGAACAAGGCTGGCAAGAGCAACGCAGAGTTTCTTTGGGCAAAGACACCAATTACTCCGTATAACAATCTGATGATGAACCTTCAGTCCGATCATAAGGGCTACCGTTCCAATGTTTATGCCTATTTCGACGAGCTGAAGGATGCGGGCGATTCTGTCAGAAGTAATGAGAAGGCACTCCCTTTCAATTGGACGCGTTGGGATTACCAGAATATTGCTACTAAAGAGGTTATCACCAAGGGTGAATATCAGAAACTTCCCGAGGATGAGAAGTCGCTCTATGTCAAGCACCATAGCCGTCAGACCCAGCAGATTTTCAATATTGACCAAACTTCTATGACCGGCAAACAGATGTATGGTGATTTGCTGAAAGAGACCGGTGCCAAGTATGAGGAACTCTCCGAACGGGGCGTGACAAGTATGATAAAGTTTTCCGAAAAGCTGAAATCAAACCATCCAACGGCCATTGTCGTTGCGCGTGACGATAACCAGTATCATATTTACGGTAATGATGCCACCAGAGCAGGTAAGATATTAGGCTTACCGGTAGGTCAAACAGAGGTCGATGGCAAAAAAATCAAGTCCACGGGTTTCCCTCTTGACAGAATCGACGACTACCTGCCAAAGCTCGTTCAAGCCAAGCAGTGGGTTGTCGTTGCCGATAACCTCGACAGTGCAGAACTCATAAGAAGAGTAGCCAACGAAAAGGACGTGTTGAACAAGGCTTATTCAACCGCCCAAACCGTAGCCAAGTCCGCAGGAATAGGTTATGAACGCGTCATGGTGCTGCAAGATGCAGAATACGACAAGCAAGCCGACAAGATCATTGTCAGCGGCATGACGGATAAGGATAGCGGCAACAGCCGGCAGGCCGCCATTGCGAAAGCCAATGACATTTACCGTGCCATTGTAGCAGCCACAGGCAGCAAGCAGCGTTTAGACCGCCTGGGGCGCAATAATCTCCTTCCCAACGACGATACGAAATACGAGAGATTTGTTCAAGACCTATCTGCCGGAATCCTGATGGCACGTCAGGGGCTTCCTGCAAGCCTTTCAAAAGAAAGTATGCAACATATCGACTATTGGCAACGCGAGATCAAGGAAAATCCCAAATTGCTTGGACTGTTGGAAAAAGATGTCAACAATGCCGTCGAGTCCATCGATAAGCACATGCAGAAGCAGATTGTCAAGTACGAAGATATTCGTAAGGACTTGCCCTTGAAAGACTTGGCCGTCAGTGAGAGACAATATCAGATTTCCACCGATTTGGCTAAGCTCCCGGATATAGATTCAAAAGAAATCGTCATTGTCAGAGATACGGCAAAAGGTTCAGCCGATGTCATTCTTCCTGAAGGGGCTTCTCTTGAAGACAACGTAGAGATCTCGGGCATTCGCAAAGATCGTATCAAGATAGCATTAGGACACGAGGGCATCACCGATGTCAAGTTCTATAATGCCGGTGGTGCTTTAGGACTCAAAGAGCCTGACGACTACTATAAGGATAAGACCGTTTCCGTAGACCGGTTGAGACAATATGAGTTCAGTCAGCATAGAGATATAGATGTGAAACCGCAGATTGCGGCAGCCGCCTTGCCCAAGATTGAAATTTTCACGCCTATCCGTGACGAGAAGGGACAGTATGCCTTTTTCTTCAAGGCAGAGAACGAGCCTTCGTTCTCCGTCTATCCGAATGACACCCACAAGAAGCTATACTTCGATGTCAGGGGGACGGACAAACAGAAGGAGATACACAATGCCCTTGCACAGAAATACTACTCCGTTGCCAAGCAGCATCCAGAAATCAAGGTAGATCTTATCATGCCTAAAGTTCCCAATGTAGACATGAGTAAGTTGGAACGTCCGACCATTACGAAAGACAGGGAAAACCCCAGCAAGAAATATGTCATGGCCACCATTGACGGTAAGTTCATGAAGAAAGAAATCTCCAAGGCACAGTGGGACAAGATGTGGTTGGCAGATGACATGTCAGCCTACAAGAAAGCTGTTGCCGCTGTTGTCTTCGCTCCTTTACTCAAAGAAGACGTGCAGAAGGAGCAATCCACAAGTATGGCAGCACGGTCAACTTCGACAGAAACCGTTAAAAAGGAACAGGTTGCAGAAGAGAAAACTGCAGAAGGAACTTCAGAATCGATTTCTGAAACGGCTACCGAAAAGGAGGCGGAGACCACCCGGAGAGAAAGTACCTTTCGCAGATAAGGAATAAAGCAGTAATCATCAGACATGACACATTACCAGAAATATGGCCATATCCACCTCTGATTTCATCAACAGATATGCTCCTTATGCCATGGAGCAGCAGATTAAGTACGGCATTCCCGCCTCTGTCATTCTCGCCCAGATGGCTATCGAGAGTTCATGGGGCACCTCTGCCCTCGCCCGGAACGACAACAATTTCTTCGGTATCAAAAAGGGTTCATCGTGGACAGGCCGGGTGAGTTACTATGACGATGACCAGACGCATGAAGCTTTTCGTTCCTACGACAACGTGGGGCAAAGTCTTAGCGATCACTCTGCCACCTTGCTCCAACCTCGCTATCTGCGTCGTTGTCCTGTGGGAGACAGTACGGATCACTTGGGTTGGATAAAAGGCATTAAGGCCGGCGGGTATGCCACGGCAAGGGACTATGTGCAGAAATGCGAGAGTATCATCACCGGATATGGCTTGGATAAGTTTGACCGCCTTGCCGTACAGAATGCACAGCAGCAAGGATTGCAGATAGGCTATATGAGAGGTTGTCAGCCCGACAATATAAGAACCAGTCCTGCCCGCATTCTCCTTACGCCCCTCCAAGGACATTGGTGTATGCCCATCAATTTAGAGGGTCTGAAGGTAACGGGAGAATATGGAGAAACTCGTCCCGGACATCATCATGGCGGCATAGACCTTAGCACCGGTGGCAAATATCTTCCCATTTATGGAACAGAAGATAACGGCAGGGTCATCGCTGTCAAGCCCAACAATGGTGCAGCCGGTAACATGATTACCGTGGAATACAACCGTTCTGACGGCAGCCGCCTTCAGTGTACCTATATGCACCTTAGCGAGATTGGCGTGAAGGTCGGTGATACCGTTAACGCAGGGATGCAACTGGGCTATTCCGGTAATACAGGCCGCTCGACGGGGCCCCATCTCCATTTTGAGACCAAGTTCTATAATGCCCAGGGAACACTCCAGAGTTATGATCCGGCAGAATACATTGCCGAGCTCTCGTTCCGCGGTAATCTCCCGGCAGTATTGAACAAAGGCGGCCAGAACTTAGCGGTACGCTATTCCTCTCAAATGGCGTACAACAATGCCTCTGCCACTGGTATCGAAGGGCAGCCTATGGATATCCAAACACAAATGTTGCTTGCCAATATCACCAAATCAGACGATCCCAACAGATGGTTGGAATATTTGATGAACAAGAATGGCGATAGTTCAGGGCTGTCCGGCGGAAATCCTGTCTCCAATCTTATCTCAACCCTTTTCATGAGCATTCTGACGCTTGCCCAAGATTTGAAACAGGGAGACGAAGACATGGGTGAGTCCCAAACCTCCAAAGAGGCAAAAGAAAACAAAGAGACAAAAGAAGCTGCCACCCTTAGAAGGGACAGGGAAAGTATCAATGTCAAACGGCTTGCCCAGGCAGCCTCTTTGAATTTCGATTCCGAACTCCCCGAAGAGCAGCAGACAAACACCATTCGGCGAACTTAGACAAACAATTCACCAAAATAACGAGTAATATGATTAAATGCAATGTCACAGCATGTGGAATCATCAGCAATTCTGCAGTAGAGAAACAAAGTAAGGACGGCAAGTCCTTCATTTCTTTCAGTATCACCATCCCCATTGCCGGCAGTGATGGTTCCGGTGCGGAGCTCCAAGTCTTCGTTTCCGCTCCGGGCAATAAGGAAACTGCCGAGCGGTATTCCACCGGGCGTAGGGTGAGAATGAACGGTATACTCTATATCAGACGGATAGATGACCGTACGTATTACAACCTCCGTACCGATGAAGGAATAGAAATTGTCAAGTCCACCGAAGCAGATTCGCTCACAGGGTCTATCGATTTCAAAGGTAAGATAAAGGGGGAGATTACGGAACGTACCAACAAAAACGGACACAAGTTCCAGACCTTTTCCGGCGTGTCGCAAGACAAGGATGGAGAAAAGAAAGGCTGGGTTTGGGTTCGCTTCCTTTCTCCGACCTCGATTCAGCAGGAATTCTTCAAGCCCGAGGCCTATGTTGAAATAAAAGGAGAGTTGCAGTTCCATATCTATCAAGGCAATGTCAACATCGAGTGCCGTACCAGCAGTATCGAGCCCTGGGAGTTGACTGCCACACAGAAAGAATAGTTGCCATAATATTGAAGTTTACATGAACACCGGCATTATAGAGCGTTGATTATTCAAGTCTTTATAGGCCGGTGATTTTATTCCGTACAAAACCCTAACAAGTATATGAGTGAAAATGACAATCCAGCAGGAATCTTCGGCAACCGTCTGTTAGGCGGCTGGAGTAAGATATTTGGTAAAAAGCACGATAACGGTAAAGGCGAAAAACAAGGACATGACCATGATAAATTAAAATTAAAGCCATTCCCGCCCAACCATTTCTTCTCCCAGGAAGAGCTGTGTTTCCTTGCAAAGAATCAAGAGCAGTGTAGCCGTCTTCAGAGTTGGGCTTTGCAAATGAGCTTATGGGCACGATCCAAGTCCAACGAGCAGGACAGGAACAACCCTCAGTTTTTTCCGGCCGTTCAATGGCAGGACGGTTTAATGAGCACATGGATAGACTCGGAGGCAACGCCTGACAGCATAGACCAACAGGCAGACCGTCTTTACCAATTACAGCTTGATGGCTATAAAATGGATGCCGCTTTTGTAAGAATGATAGAGGCAAGAGCTTGTAGAAGTTTAGTGGGCAACCTTTTTGTGGATGAGAGACAGAATAAGACCGCTGCACGAAAAGGCGGCAAGCACTTTATATGGATTATATCCGTTGTTGACAAGTCCGGTGAGGACTTGGCCTTGTCCATATATCATTACAACAAGATCAGCCACCATCATGAGTCAGAGGAAACAGTTTCATACAAACAGTTCAAGACACTTCTTGAAAATAAGGAGATGAAAGCCCTTGGAGGTGAAGGGCAGCGCAAATGGAACGAGGAAGCCACCGCAAGAGACATGGCGGAGGAAAAGTTTACAGAGTTAGTCTGCCTGATGAGACGGAGCAATATCTGTCAGGGGATGTTTCCTGCCCACAGTTCCATCACTATACGCCAAGAGGATGGGAAAGACTATGCCCCCATGGCATGGACCCTATCAGAGGATGGGATAAAGATAGACTTCGATCCCCAAGTATTCATTAGTAAAAGTTCACTTTTGATTACCTCCAATGATTCCTACCGGTTTGTCGACGTGTTGGATTATATAGATAAAACGATAAGTGAGCAGGATGCCAGTCAGGAATTGCTGACCTTTGTCAGGATATTCGGTAAAGACTTTTGTGGAGACAAAGTGCTCTCTTCCGGGAAGTATCCTCTTTGCCGGATAAATGGCATAGAGATAGATCGTGTAACGGCAAAGGCTTCGGACACAATAGTTGCCTTCAACAATGATACTTTGGAAACCGTGACGCTTTCTTCAGAAGACAGGATAACCCTGTTAAAAGCAGTCATACGCCATTCGGATGCACTGCTGACAGAATTGAGGTCCGACCTCCAGAGAACAACGGACGAAAAAGTCCAGGGAATGTTAAAGGATAGGCTAAATAACATCCATCAAGGGCTGTCAGCTTATAACACTGGCGACAATTACCATATTTTGGATGAGTTATGGCAACATATCATTTCAATGTTTGGGGTAACGCGAAGCGCGGAGGCGTCAACGGTCGCTCCTGCATCGGCAGTCAAAGTTATAGAAGATCCGCAATCCACCGAAGTAAGGGATAAAGAGCCCTTAGCCCACAATCAAAATGAAGCTCAAAGCGTTCAAGAACCTATTGCTAAAAGTGATGACGGCATCAAAATGGCCAATCAAGTTGACGAAGCCCCGCTAATCGAACCTAAGACAAGTCAGATGCCGGAAGGCTATATCCGGATTGAACCATCTTCCAAAGGCAGGTGGCACACAGCAGAAATGCTCCGTAGGGAAGCCTATCGTGTTTATGGAAAGCTGTTAAGTGCAAAACTTAAAAAGCAGCTTGACAATGACAACAACCCTTGGGTTTCAAAACAGATGTTGACACCAAGAGATATCAAAGGCACTGTTTATACCGGGCCGAATGCCATCATGCTTGCGTTATGGACAGAACAGCAGGGATTTGAACTTCCTTTCTTCATTACTGAAGAGGAGCTAAGAGCGAACGAACTCGGTATTCTTCAAGATGCCAAGAGCTTCTTTATCCTCCATAAGAACGGAGCGTCAAGGGTGTACAACATTGCACAGACCTCCTTTCCCGTTATCCAAAGGCGTTCCTATGAGTCTCTCAAACTGAATATGATAGCAACAGAGCGTAAGAAGACTTCAGGGTATCAGTTCCTCGACGCTGACGGCTTTTGTAAAACAGTGTTGAAGTTTGATGGTGTCCCCGGCCTTTCTGTCTATGATTATGCCGAGAAGGTCATCCATATAGCCCCGAAGAGCAATTTTGAAACCGAGGACGACTATTACCGTGACTTGGCCGTGGCCATGGTGGAAAGCACCCGCGAAGTTGATTTCGATACGCTCCGCTTGGACACTTATCTCTTTGAGAACTTGGTTTCCCATTTGGGGAGTGGCATTATCAGCCAAAGCTGCCGTTTTGATGCCACCAATCCTGAATACTCCCGAATATGGAGAGAGAGGTTAGAGAACAATCCGGAATACACCCAGCGGATTTTGGAGCAATCGGATACAGCTTCAAGCCAAGTCCTCCAATCAGCTTTGGTATAGAGTACTCAATTCAACAATCCGTCTCGAATTGAGAATATCTGGAATGACAAAGGCGGCTTGCATCCCTGCAAACCGCCCTCTGACATTGTTTAATTATAAGTTTATCGTCTTGTTTTATTCATTCTTTCTCCGCTATTTCGACAGCTTGAAGGATTGTCTGTTTGATGACTTCATGCTCGAGACGAATAGGGTGTACATGGCCACCATCAGCAATGGCTCCGTCAATGAAATAACGGATATTCCACCATTTCTTGACATTATTTTTAGTAATATTAAGAGCCCGAGCACAAGCCTTTTTAGATTCGAGAGGATTTTGATACCGCCATAATGTTATTTTTACTGCGTTCTCGGAAGTTTTCAAAGAATCAAGTTTACCTTTATCCTTTCTCCACTCTTGGAACAGTTCCACTGAAGAGAGATTGCTTTCCTTGTTCTGGTTACTATCGTTGGATATGTCCTCATCTTCCAACGCCTCGTTGGAAACCTCGTTGATTTTACCCCACACTTCTTGTGGCCAATCGTTATCATCAGGCTCATCACCATAGCGAAGCTCATTGATGAACTGTTCCGCTCCGTCTTCATCACCTTCATCGAAGCCCAGTACCTGGCACCACTCCTTATAGTCGTCTACCATTTCCTGGCCGTGCATTTTGATACACTGCAGATTTGTTATTTCCTCACGGTCAAGTTTACCAATCAACCCCTTTACTACTTTTGCCATATTGTAAAACTTTAAGATTATCTGTGTATACCTCTGCTTCTCTGCTCCGCTTTCTGTGAGTTCTCATCCCCTAAATGGTAGAACTCCTTTTGCATCTCTTCCGTGTAATTCTCTTCAGGAACATAGTTCTTGAAAGAGCTGTCCGATTCTTTAACCCAACATCCGTAGATGCCGAAATTATATGTAGGCAACTCACGGGAAGCAATACTGTCATATTCCTCCCTGTCACCACTTACCACCTTGATGCCACCGTCAGCGAGGAAATCCAGCCCGAAAGTGAACCTTCCTTCCTGCTTGTCTATTGAAATAACATTGCCGGTACACATCTGTGCCACTTGTTCATTGGAAAGTTCCATCTCGTTTTGAAGTGAAGCCAGATTATCCTCCATTAAAGAAACGGGAATATAGAAAACCCTGTTTGTCTTGTCGTCAAGCTGTACGAAACACTGTTCCTTACCCGGCATTTTGGTTATGATGATTTTCCCGCTTCGCAGCGTGTTCTGTTCCTCGGGCGTGAAGTCCTCCAAATCAGCCATTTCACTTCTCGGGGCAATCAGGATGTCAACAGTGCCATTTCTTCTTTCAAGTTTAAGCCGGGCTTGAATCGTTCTCTGTACACCGTCACCCAAATCCACGCTGACGGGTAAAATAGGAGTCCAATGTCCATCCAATAGTTTTTTCATCACCATTTCAGGCAGGTCATCCACCATTTCTTGAGACAGCCCGATACTTGCAAATTTCTCGTATGGTATCTCATTCTCCTCAAAAGTTGTTCTCATAATTTTCCTGTTTATTGTTTTTGCAAAGATAGTTCCTTACTTGAAAAGTCCGTTCTCCAAAAAAATAAACCTTTTATATTAACATTTTCAAAACGTTTTCGGGCGGTTTTACGGTGTTTTTCGTTTTTGAAATGTTAATATAAGACTTCCTTTTTTTTCGAGCCCCCTATTAAAAAGGTTTATTTTATTTTTGTAATCATAAAATACGAGTAGATGGTTATACATTTTAGACATATCTTCATGGCTGTTTTGAGTCTGTTCAGTCTCTTTTGTCATGCACAAAAGAATACCCCCGATGTCAGTCATCAGGATTACTGGATAGACAAATACCTTAGTGTCAGTTTCCCCCTACAACGTGTCGAAATCAATTCTGCGTTCGGTATTCGTAAAGATCCATTCACCGGCAAGGAAAAAGAGCACTGTGGCTTGGACTTGAAAGCTCATTATGAGAAAGTCCTTGCCATGTTTGACGGTTACATTGCGAATATAGGCTATGACTCCGGATCCGGCAATTACATCATCATGCGTCATGGTGATTACACCATCAGCTATTGTCATCTTTCTCAAATCTGGGTAAAGAAAGGAGACAGAATCTATGCAGGAGACCCGGTTGGCGTCAGCGGTTCTTCCGGTCGTTCGACGGGGCCCCACCTTCATGTCACCAGCCGGTTAAGGGGACGGCTCGAAGACCCCTATAACCTCCTTACTTACATAAGAGACGTAAAGTTGCAGTGTATTACTGCTCTCCATGTCAGCGAGGAGACTCTTCTTTCTCCTGACGCATTTTTCAAGAGATATGCCCATGCCGCCATGAGACAACAGCAGAAATACGGCATCCCTGCTTCCGTCATCCTTGCTCAAATGGCACTTGAAAGCAGTTGGGGAAACAGCAGTCTGGCCCAGGCAGGATTCAATTACTTCGGCATCAAGGCCAACAGGAACTGGCTGGATAGCGGACTTCCATACAGTGTCCATGACGATGATCGCCCTAATGAGAAATTCTGCAATTTTGCATCTCCGGAAGCCAGCATGGAATATCATTCAAGACTGTTGATGAGCGATCGCTATAAGCAGTGTTGGAAATACAGTTCCACGGATTTTCACAATTGGCTCGTTTCCATCAAATCTGCCGGATATGCCACGGCAAGAGATTATGTACAGAAATGCGAGCGCATTATCATGAAGCACAAGCTCTACCTCTACGACGTAGCCGCTGAACGGCTATAATACTATATAATGTGTATAAACAAAGAAAAAGCATAATGAAAAAAATCTTCTTTTTATTGTCAGCCCTTACATTCATAGGTCATGACATTCACGCACAGGTCGTGTACGGTAATGATGAACGAATCTATGTGAACTCCCGGCATGAGATTCCGGCAAGCTATACAAGCCATCCGGCAGCTCTGCCAAGTCCAATGGACGATCAGGCAAAATATAAGCTGTCAGGTTTGGGTGACAATTGGTTTGTATCCGCACAGGGTGGTTTTATCTCTTTCTTGGGAGATCCCGTCTCACACACGGACTTTAACGGTAGAACCAAGGTGGGGTTGGAACTTTCCATCGGGAAATGGCACTCGCCATATTTTGGGACACGACTGGTCTATCAAGGCTTTAAGTTTGTCGACTCCCAACGTGCATCCCAGTCCTTCGGCAGCTATCATGCAGATCTACTTCTTAACGTGTCTTCCTTCTTCCGACCCTCTTTTGAGAAGCCGGCAAAATGGAACATAAGTCCCTATATGGGAGCTGGAATTATCCGGCATAATAAGTTGAAGAAAAATTCCTTTGCCTTTTCCTATGGTATCTTGGGAACTTGCAGCCTAAGTGAGCGTATCAGCATCTCTGCCTCTCTTGGTGGAACGACAACCCGTCGTGATTTTGACGGATATGGGGAGAAAGGCCGTTGGGGAGACAATCTCCTTTCGGGAAATATCGGTTTGGCCATTGGGATTGGGCATTTAGGTTGGAAAGTCAAAAAACACAAGTTGGTGTCAGCGAATGAAGATGTATTGCAGCATCCGATAATAACCGACTTGACTCCCTATCCACGCAATAATTACAGTGGCCTTAAATCACTTCAAGAAAGACTTGTCAATGGGAATACGGAGAGCGTTTCCGGGAATGACGATGAGAACATTGCGCGGTTTGACGCTCCAATCCTGTTCTTCTTCAAGCGTAATACCACGGAACTTGTCGACAAACAGCAGTTGGTCAACATTCAGGAGATTGCAGCAGCTGTCAAGGAGTATAACTTGGAAGTGCGTGTCGTAGGTTCCGCAGACAGCAAGACCGGAACACCCAAACATAACAGAAAACTCTCTGTCAAACGTTGCCGCTATATTGCCAAGCTACTGATAAACGCCGGTGTTCCGAAATCGAAGATGACCGGGGCAACCAGGGGCGGTATCAATCTTTATAAGCCTTATACAGCCAACCGCCACACCTGCGTGATCCTGTATAAGCAAAAGTAAGAAGAATTAAAACAGAATAATATGGCCATTTTAAGAAAGAATACCAACTATGGTGTAACGGACATCTCACCGCGTCTACAAGACACTCTCAATGCCAACGGCATGCAGGCTCATATCACCATGACACAGACCGGTGATTATGAACTTGTCACCTTGTCCCATAATTCATCCGAACCCAGGCGTTATCCTCTCGACCAACAACAGGTTGAGAACCTGATGAACGGAGGAACATCCGCATGGGACAAGAAGGCCTACAACACCTTTGTCGGCATCGTTAAGGAAGATTATTATATCCCTGGCTCATTTGTCGCAGCCCGCAATGCCAACAGTCCTGTCAACATGGGACTTGACGGGCACAGGCTTGCCCCGGGAGAATATGGATACAGAGAACCGCGTCTCTTTTACCCTTTTGAAGGGCCGAGATACGGGCGCTTTGACAACATCATAGATGGTTTGATGGGACTTGCCCATGGTGGGCGCATCAGGCGTATAGACGGAAGACCATTCTATGCAAATAGCGCACCTGTCGTTATAGACCGTCCTGACGGGCGTTTGCGTCCTGGAGAGATGAAAACAGGTGCCTATGGGTTCTATGATAAGGGTATGAAGCAGAAACAGGACGTTCTTCAGTCCATGAGTATCAGCGAACAGCAACTTCCCAAGGTGGAACGTCCGAAAGGACAGTCCGTTCCCCTTAATTCCATCAGTTCACCGGTCTATATGTCAGCAGAGAAATTCCAACAGGTGCTGTCTTCACACGGAGTTGTCATAGACGAAAAGAACAACCTGCTGACCATCAAGTCTGCGTCCGTCCCCACCAACCTTGAATATAAGCTGAATCCCGATGAAACAAAGAAGCTTATGAATGAGAAATTCAAGTACAATGACAAGAAGGGCGTGCACAACAAGGGCGGTGTGTCTGTGAATGAACGCCTCGCCATTTTGAACGCTGTCATCGGGAAAGACTTTGCCGACAAGATAACCGTAGAGATGCTTAACAGCAAGGATTATGTAGACATCAAGCTGAAACCAGAAGTGGAGAAAGAGCTGGGACTTCATCAGGAAGCAGCCAACCAATATATGGCATCCAAACTTGACATCATAGACATGAAAGACATGCGCGAGGACTATCGGAGCGGTTTCTTAGATCGTTGGAACTCTATCGGTGTCGTCGACGGGCGTGCCCTTAATCCAAACGAAGGTTTCTATCTTCCGGTAAAGGACGGGCGTGCAGTCTCTGTCGGTGAGATCCAGGTGTCACCTGTCAATGACGGCAAGGGGGCGACTACGTTTCGCATGACTGCCGTAATCAACAATCAGGTGATGTCACATGACATCTCCAAGGATGACTATATCAAGTTCATCAACTATAATGACGAGTACCGCCTGAAACTGTTCGACAAGGTGTTTGATGAAGTCAAGATAAAGGACGCGTCCAACGGTGTCTTGGAAGATTCCGTGCGTTCAGGCAGGATTGAGGATGCAGACGGTGTTGCCGTATTGAACGGTCATTACAACCTTGTTAATGACAATATTTCCGCTGCAATTACCGGAGCGATGGCCTACAAGGATCAGATTTCCGGCAATTACATGCTGAATATGCGGGAGAGCAAGGATATTGGTATGTGGTCATATAAGATTACCGAAGAGCAGTATCTTGCTTTCAAGAATGCAGATGATGACGGCAAGGCAAGGCTGCTTTCCACCATCATTCCCATAACCGATGAAAACAAGCAGCCTTTGTCTGTTGTCAAAGAAATCCGGCTGCCCCTCTCCACCGCAGAGAAACGGGTGTCTTCCTATTCGGAGAATATAGACATGAAGGACGCTTTGCAAAGTGGTGCCGGCAGGCCATACAATGAGCGTATGGCAGATGCGTTGAACAAAACGATTTTTAAGGATACTGAACATATCAAGGCCACTGCCCTGTCCGGGACAGATATAAAAGCCGTCACCCAAGGCGAAGCGAAATTGGTGGCAGATGGAAAAGCTCAACCCACTTTGGCTGAATTACGGGAAAACGTAAAGATTGCCCTTAAAGGAGAAGCCGGCGTAAACGGACAATCATTGGAGAACTTAAAGCCCAACAAAGAATGGGTCAGGAGCGGTGGCCATGGTAGGGCAACCGAAGTCGGAGATATTGCCGTGGAACGCTTGCGTGACGCAGAAGGCAAGGTCATAGAGGGGAAATACAAAATGACCGCCGTTATAGACGGTAATGTTTTTTCCCATGAGATCACCCAAAAAGATTTCGACAAGTTCCGCGCCATCAACGACACCCAGCGCATGAAGCTCTTCGATAAGATATTCCCCGAAGTGGAGATGAAGACAAAAGCGGGCCACGGCTTCAACTTGGGAGCTGCTATCCTTGCTGCCGTCTCCGTGGGAATGGATGTTGTCGGTTCCGTCATGGCAGAGCCACGTCCCCGCCCTGAATTTTATGCAAGCCGAAATGTTTTCTCCAAGCCCGGTGTAGCCTCTCCCGAAGCGGTCTCTGCTGCCCTTTACGAGTCAGAGAGTGAACATCTAAGAAGAGGGCCATCGGAAGGCAGGGGAATGGGCATTTAATCATCAATAACGTCCGCTATATGCTCAATCATGAATTTATGCCATTCCAAACGGTAACAATCCGTCCCCATTGGGGGCAGTTCTGTATCAATGAGCTGCCGGTAATCTTATTGTGCCTGGCAAGTTATTGGATAAGCAGCTTTATGGAGTTTCGTTTCCATGAGCTTTTGATATGGCCGGCATTGTTCCTTACTTTTTACCTGTTTTTTCAAGTGGTCTATATGGCAAGGATCGAATATGTCCTGACAGGGGAGCAGTTAATCACTCTTCACGGTGTGCTCTCCCACTCAACGGACTATATCGAGCTTTACCGTGTCGTCGACTACCGGCAGCACCAGTCGTTGCCCCAGCAGCTCTTCGGTCTGAAGACCATCACCATCTATTCCGGAGACAGGAACAATCCCCAGCTGGATATGATAGGCATCAAGGTAAGGGTGGATATTGTCAGCGAGATACGCAAACGTGTGGAGTTTAACAAGAAAAGGAAAGGTATTTATGAGATTACAAACAGGCCTTAGACGCGTTTTTGCACTTATGGCCCTCTCTGTCGGAACCATACCGGCATTTGCACAGGGACTTTCGTCATCCAATCCGCTTGAATATGCAGCAATCGCAGGAGGCGAGGAGCTTCTTGACAATCAGATAAAGAAGCAGTCAAAAGCCATGGCTGCCATTGCTGTGGAGCAGGGAGCCATGACGGTGGCCAATACCAAGATGAAACAGTGGGAACAAAAATACAATTCCTATTTGAAGACAGCTTCCGGATATGCTTCCGCCATAAAAGCGGCCACCTCCCTTTATGCCGACGGGATGCAGACGCTCACGGCATTATGGGAAGTCCATACGGCATGTAGAATCAATCCCCAAGGAATTGCTGCTTCCCTGTCGATGAACAATCTCTATTTGGAGACGGCGACAGAGTTTATCCGTACTTACAGGGCATTGAAGAATGTAATTGCCAAGGGAGGGGAAGGCAATATGCTCAACGGTGCGGAGAGGACGCAGATGCTGTGGAATCTGACAAACAATTTAGAACGGTTAAACCGAAAACTCCGGCTGTTGTCAGTGAGTGTCACAATGCACTCCTTAGATGATGTGTGGAACAGGGCCATTACCGGTAAGATTAACAAGAGCAACAAGGTACTGGCCAAGGAATCGTCCAAGCGGATGTGCAGGGCAATCAGCAATGTTGCCAAGTTTTATAAATATAGGCAGACACATAAACCATGGGGACAATGAACAGCATCAGGCGGGCAACCATCAGCGTCATTTTAGGATTTTTCCTTTCCATAAGCCTGTTTGCACAGAATGGGCCGGATGGTGTCAGGGCCGGGATGTTTGCCACTTATGCCAAACAGGCAAAGAAAGCCTTAAAGGCGCAAGATGTTTTGTTGGCAGGAAACCTTACAGGACACAAATATTTGAAAGAGGAAGTGGCAGCGACAACGAACTTCCAACGTCAGTTCAACGATTACCTTAACAGCTTTGATGACATACTGACCGTGGCTGCCGACATATACGGTATTTACATGGAAGTGGATGAAGCAATGAAAAACGTAAAAGTTGTCAAGGGTATTGTCGTGCAGCAACCGGCTAATGTCCTGGCGGTAGCTTTCTCACAGTCAAAGAACAACATCTATACTGACATTATCGAGAACGGTCTGAAACTCGCAGCAGACATCGAGCAGATTCTGCCGTTGAAAAAAGACCAGGACAAGAATGCCAAGATGACCCAATATGAACGGCTCAAAGTTATGGACAACATCCGCCTAAACTTGCGTACACTCAACAGGAAACTCCGTACTCTAAGCCGTTTGATACATTACACAACGATCATGGATTCATGGTATGACCTGAAAGGAACCGGAAAGGAATACCAGCCTCGCAAGATGGGATCTATAACAAAAGATTGCCTGAAGACCTGGATGAAACATGCCAAGGGCGTTAAATACTAAAAGCAATGGAAGAAAGTAAAGAAATACAGGGAACGTACAGTATTTTCAGGACGACCATATATGTATCACTCCTCTTGGAGTTCTTCATGTATGCCTTGGATCCGGTTGCATTGAGCGGATTAGGCGGCATTGTAAACAGTTTTCATCACCGGCTCGGGGTACTGTCCATGTATCAGTTCCTGCCCTACTCGAAGATGGTTACGCTCATGCTGGTAATCATCACCTGTATAGGTACAAAGAACAAGAAGCAGATAGAGTTCGATGCACGCAAAATGGTATTCTATCCGTTTGCCCTCGGCTTTGGCTTAGTAGTGGCTTCTGTGCTTGTCTATAACAGCGATTGGCATGTCAGGTTGTGGATTCTGAAAGCCAACGTATGGGTTTATATAGTAGTGTCTGTCATAGGGACAATACTCGTCCATACTGCCCTTGACAACGTATCGAAATACTTCAAGGACGGCATGCTCAAAGACCGGTTCAACTTTGAAAATGAAAGTTTCGAGCAGACAACGGAACTTGTCGAGAACAAGTATTCCGTCAATATCCCTATGCGTTACTACTATAAGGGCAAGTTCAGGAGGGGTTGGATCAATATTGTCAATCCATTCCGAGGTACATGGGTTGTCGGCACGCCCGGTTCCGGTAAGACATTCTCTGTCATAGAGCCTTATATCCGTCAGCATTCGGCCAAGGGCTTTGCGATGGTTGTTTATGACTACAAGTTCCCGACACTTGCGACTAAGCTCTATTATCACTATAGGAAAAATCAGGTGCAAGGTAACCTGCCAAAAGACTGTAATTTCAATATCATTAACTTTGTCAATATTGAGTACAGCGCACGCGTCAATCCTATCCAGCAGAAGTACATTGCAAATTTGGCTGCAGCACAGGAAACAGCGGAGACACTTATTGAGTCCCTTCAAAAGGGACAGAAGACTTCCGGTGGCGGTTCCGACCAGTTCTTCCAGACATCCGCAACCAACTTTCTTGCAGCCTGTATCTTCTTTTTCGTAAACTACAACAAGAAGCCTTTTGACGAGAACGGCAATGAGCTCTTCCCCGAATACGGCGAGGATAAGGAAACCCATCACAAACGGCTGACCGGAAGGGTATTTAAGGATCCGCAACAGGTCGGTAACAAGAAATACCAGGTACAACCGGCCTACTGGAAAGGTCAGTATTCGGACATGCCTCACGTGCTCTCGTTCCTGAATCATTCCTATGATGAGATCTTTGAAGTTTTGAAGACCGATCCGGAAGTCTACCCGCTTTTGGGGCCTTTCATGACTGCTTTTGACAATGGAGCCATGGAGCAGTTGGAAGGTATGATAGGCACGTTGCGTGTGCAGACTTCACGTCTGGCCACCAAGGAGTCATATTGGGTGTTCAGTGGGGACGATTTCGACCTGAAGGTGTCGGATCCCCGACATCCAAGCTATCTGCTTATTGCCAATGACCCGGAGATGGAGAGCATCATCGGAGCGTTGAACGCCCTGATTCTGAACCGTCTTGTCACCCGTGTTAACAGCGGTATGGGAAAGAATATCCCGGTAAGCATCATTGTCGATGAGCTGCCGACACTCTACTTTCATAAGATAGACCGTTTGATAGGTACAGCACGAAGCAACAAGGTTGCTGTGACATTAGGCTTTCAGGAACTGCCGCAGTTGGAAGCAGACTATGGAAAGGTGGGAAAGGATAAGATAATTACCACCGTAGGTAATGTCGTTTCCGGCTCTGCCCGTTCAAAAGAAACGCTTGATTGGCTGTCGGGCGACATCTTCGGAAAAGTCGTGCAACTCAAAAAAGGCATTACCATCGACAGGGACAGAACATCCATCAATCTCAATGAGAATATGGATAGCCTTGTTCCTGCTTCCAAAATCAGTGATATGGCTTCCGGATGGCTGTGTGGCCAGACTGCCCGGGATTTCGTCGTCACGAAGACTGGCAGACGGGACTCGATGGATATTCAGACTGCTGAAGAGTTCAGAACCACCAAGTTCTTTTGCAAAACATCTTTTGATATGGAACAGATTAATGCAGAGGAGACCGACTACAGCAATTATCCTATTCCGAAGTTCTACCACTTCGACTCTGAAGACTCCAAGGAGCGTATTCTGTATGCCAACTTTGAGCGGATAGATCAAGAAGTGAAGGATATGATAAAGATTGTCCAGACAGAGTTCAAAAAGGAAGAAGGCACCCAAACAGCCCATAGGAAGAGTAACAGGAAGTCTTCCAAATAATTTTTTCCTTCGTTTTTATTGCATGAGAAAGGGTCACTTGAACCGTAAAGTTCAGATGACCCTTTATTTAATTTCTTATCTCCGGAAATGTCGGCGAGGTTTCTGTTCTTCTTCCTCCTCTTCTTCATCTTCCATGGATAACTTATAGTTCTCGATTTCCTGTTGGAGGTTGTTGGCGTGTTCCCGGAACATGAAGTTTTGGAACGGGGTATTTGATTCTTCCTCTCTTGACTTCACCAAGGCGTTGATATATTCGGCCTTGTCCTCCTTCAATACCTTATTGGGTACCAGGCCAAACTCATTCTGAAGATGATTCATGATCAACCTTGACATCCTGCCGTTGCCGTCTACCCATGGATGGATCGTGACGAGTTTCAGATGTGCGTCAAAGCTCAAACGGTATTGCTCATATACATCGGGGGTCTTTAACAGCTGTTCCCGTCTTTCGTTCATTTCCTTGCAGAAATCTTCTAACTTCTGTGGGACTTTCAGGTAACTCATATAAGACTTTCCCATAGTTCCTGCCGTAACGTTTACCCGACGTAAATCTCCCTTTGACGAGTCAAATACACCGCCAGGTGCATTGAATATCCCCCCGGTTCTTCTCATTACGATTGAAGACAGTTCCTTCAGCATATCGATGGAGAAAGGTGTGTGTTCCCTTGCCATTTCCATGCTTCTTTCGTAGGCAGCTTTCAGGTCGAGGTTCATGTTCTGCTCAATGATGCTTTTACCCTTGGCAGAAAGACCCTCGTCAAAGAGCAGCTGGTTCTCTACCTCGGTCATCGTCGAGCCTTCGATAGCCGTTGAATGGGTCACGATTGAGTAGAGATAGAATTTTTCATAGTCTATCTGTTCTTGGAAGCCCAATTCCTTGTGCTCTTCCAATATATCTAAAAATTCTTGCTTGTTCATAATTGTCTTATCTTTACGACAGCAAATATACTAAATTACGGCTGATTAAACAATTTTTAAGGAGGAAAAGTCTGTGTACACCCATATTAAAGTATTTCGGAATGATATAACTGCAACCATTCCGGTATCTCCCGAAGAACACGAGCTTCTTCCAATGCGGTGGAAAACGTATCTTTGAGATAGGTGATTTTTCTCGTACCATTGAAGTCATGTTCTTTAAACCTTATGACAAACATACCCTCCGGATCTCCGACTACCCACCAACCGGGATCAGTTGCCCGCTGTAACACGAAACGGTCAGCCGGGACAGGTCGTACTGCTTCCTCACCAACAAGAACGGCATCAATGACTTGCGCTGAACCGATAAACTCCGTTGTCTGTGGCAAGGCTAACAGACGCTCTACGGCTTCATCACGGCTATTGCCGACAGATGCAGCCTGAATTTCATTCCCGTCTGACAATTTAATAACAAACTTGTATCTTTTCATCTTCTTTCCCCGTCATGCCGATAGGTCAGCTTTAATTGTTTATGTTTTAATATTTTATTCTGGGCATCCCGATTCTCAACCTTTTTATAGGTTTTTCGTTTCTTCGACCCGATTTTTTATCATTCCGGTGTTTGCCGTGTTCCCTGTCTGCGATACCTTTGCAGAATAAAAGTCAAAAAAGACTACAAGCGGATGAAAAGTGAGGTCAAAATCAGAAGCGGAAATGGAAAGATAGATAGAAGCAAAATATAGTAAAGAGCATAGCTGTATATATGTATAGCCGGATGTGGTAATGCGTGTAGAGCGTGTTGACCAACAGATGTATTGAGATATTGGTGTATATAGTATTCAAAGCATTAAACGTTCCCATCTATGTTTGCGGAATTATCCACGCAAAAATATTGACATATCGTTACCGCTTGACATTCCTTTTCTTACCCGATTTCAGCATGTGCATACCCATTAGAAAACAACGTTGTCGGAATGCAATATCGTCCTCGTCAGGCTTCTTGCCCCAGCCTCCCTTAGGGGCGGAACCGCCGCCGGCACTCTGCGAAATCTCTGTTGCCTTGTCAAGATAACCAAGAAAAAGAGCTGTAGCAACCAAGGCAACCTGACTTGAATTTTCTGCCATCTGTTCGAAGATAGAGTTCTCCAATAGGCTTTCAGTTGCTTCATCAAAAGCCACTCTCTGCTCTGGCGGAAGAGACTGACGATAAGCATTAAATTTACTATAAGACTTTTGTGCTTCTATCGAGGCCATGTTCCAGCCGACAGCTTGCATTTCATGTAGGACTTGCGTGTTCAGGTTCGGCGCAATTGAGTGTATGTCATCCTTGATTTCCTTATATCGTTCTTCAGTGGCTTCAGTCTGTTCCCTCACTAATTTTAGCTTTCTCTCTGCTTCAGCAAGCTTGCTTTGTTTGTCAATAATTTTCTCTTTCGTTTTTTCAATATCGGCGAGGATTCTCACACGTTCAATATCTGCCTGCTCCTTGGTTATCTTTCCAGCCTTGACATCATTTTCTAACTTCTCAATCTCACGGAGTAAGTCATTTTTATGTTTTTCAAGATTGGCTATCATGGTACCCAGTCCCTTCAATCTTGCTTCACCATGCTTAATTGCTTTTTCTTGTTCTGACAGTGTAACCTTGTTTCTCGAAATCTGTCGCTTTTGATCAGCGACATCGCCTTTCAGATGATCAACTTCTTTCTTTAAATCCTCTCTTTTTTGTGCATAATATTCTCCCATCGTTTTATGCTTGTGCCCCGTCTCTGCAATGCTGTCTCCCCGGTCAAGAGAATACTTCTTGTTGACCTCCGAGAGTTCATTGTGAAGGGCAGTCAGGCGCTGACTATATTCAAATTTACTCTGCCCTGCCATAACCATTTTCCAAGAGAATTTATTCCTCTCCGTTATTGGTAAAATTGTGCAATGAATATGAGGGTTTGTTTCATCAAGATGTACTATAAAAGCAGCGATATTCTTTTCACCATATTTTTTACTCATAAACTTGTACATGTCAACAGCCCATTTTTCTATTTCAGGGCTGCGGGTAATTTCCGAATTGTCAGCTCCCTTGTCCAAGTTCACTTGTTGTTCACCGAAGGCTAAACGGTGCATCTGATCCCTCGAACCACCCAAGATGAAATTTGCAACAGTCCGGTACTTCGGTTCCGGAAGTCCGAGGTTAGGGTCTATTATATTCCTTGCCTTCAAATTGTCTTTGATTCGTTTGGGGATTGAGAGCTGCTTATCGACTGGGGCTATCACACCTCCTTTGCGAACTTCAAAGTTAAGATGCTCACGTGTCGGGTCAAAAGCATATGATAGTTTTCTCCGGTATGCTTCCGCCGAGAAGTTTCGTAGATGCTCATTGCTTTGAGCAACAGTAATGCCTTTTGTAGGCATAAGATCCATTACTTGTTTTGCCATTTTTTTTATTTTAGCCGGAGGGGTCTCTGTGAGGGGTCTCTGAATATAAATATTTCGAAGTGCCCGCCTCTAACATTTTGTTATTACCAATTAATGGGGGTCTTTGTGGGGGGTCTCTGTATTTCTATTACTCTGATTTAATGCGGATTATGATAGAACTTTGTGGGGGGGTCTCTGTGAATGTTTTCTACCTTAGCTTCCGTACGAGTGAAGCCCCTACACGTTTCAAAACCATTTCCGCTTTACCCCTCGGAGAGCCTAATATTGACACGGCTTGCCGCACGAAGTCCCCCCCTCGCCGGGGTGGCAATACCCCCAAATTTTGATTTGGGGGGTATTAGGCTACCTCCCAATGTAAAACAATTCTTTTCGTTTGCAAAACGATCGATCATGCGCAAGCGCATGTACCAAGACTTTGTCTTTTCCATTTCCAAGTTCATTAAAAATGAAATGTCAAGCCGGATTTTCGGGATGGATAAAATCCCTCTCCGTCATTTCTCAACATCTTTTGCCGGGGCAAAAATGACGATATCTTTTCGGAGTCTGACCATTTTGCTTGTAACAACATTGAAGACTTCCAGAACATTCATAGTCTCTAAATTTTGGATGAACTTCATGACCGATGGTCGACTCCAGCCCCAAGACTTCGACAGACACTCTATATTTGCGACCATATCCTCTTGTTTCCTCTCGGAGGTACAATGACGTGTCACAAGATCCTGAAAGGCCTGCAGGCGAGAAAAACGCTTTGCGTTCTTGTAAGTGTAGTCTCCGCAGAGAAACTTAAGCAGGTCGGAAGACATTCTTACATGATAGTTCTTATAACCATTCTGAACGACTTCTTTATCTATCATTTTATCGTTAGTCATTATTATTTTATATTATCAATATTATATGTAAAAATCTACCTTTTTCCAATCCACATTTTTATATAAATGTTGTAACCGATAAAGGTCATGCAGCCTTCCTTTCTACCGTGTATCTTTGTGGTATCGGTTTCCTCCCTTTGGGAGCAGCAGGATCATGAAAATTGGGATAGAACAAGGCTGCCATTGCAATAACGAAAAGTACTTCAGACAGCAAAATATACCTTCCTTCATCGAAGAAAGAAAACAAAATAATTACACAGGAAACACCTATCAGAATCCTTTTGCTATTATGTATTTTCGTGAGTATTCTGTTAGCCAACTTGTAAGAGAAGAACAGTAGTGTCATCCCGAAAGTAATAAGGTAAACGAGGGGGCGGGTCAGAAAGGGATAGAGATAGTTGTTCATCTTTCGTTGCATGAACGGAGCCGCCGTTTTCTTTCCGCTGATGCTAAGCTGGTCCAACCTCTTTTCTTTCGCCATGGTCTTATATGTGGCAGCCACTTCTCCTGATGCAAAGTTGTCTACACCTTGAATACCGAGAAGAAACAGTAAAAGTAATAATGTAAAAAACTTTCTTGGCTTTTCCCGATGCTTCATCTTGTCATAGAAGTTGATAAGATGAGTGCCCAGTCTCCAAACTGACTTCTTCATCTTCGACATATGGGGCTGTGCTGCTGTAAAAACATTGCGGTATCTTTTCACGCTTTCCCTCCTTGGCTTAATTAGAAAATGGTATAGGAAAGGAATGCTCGTCAGTACAACGAAAAGGATTAACTTTAATATTAACATCACCATATTTCTTTCAATTAAAGTTCGACAATGTTTCTGCGTATGATTCTTGCTCCAGAATGTCTTTCTGAAGTTTGGGCATCCGGTTTCTCTCGGAAAGCAGCTGGTAGTACATCGTTTCCAAACTATCAAAAAAGAATACTGTCATTGAGTCAACGATTCCGTAATTGGTCGATGAAAGATAGACAACAAACATCTCGTCTTCTATTGGAGTCGAGTATGCCACCATCTTATATACTTTTCCTTTCTCTTCCCTGGAAGCATAGAGAACGTGCATATGCAGTTTCTCCACCAAATCTGATACGAAATTTTCCAACATGTGTTGCTCGTCCATGTCCAGCACAACTTCTGTAAAATAAGCGTGTTGGATAACGCCTATCTGTTGTTCTGAAAAATAGCTGGGGAGCAGCTTTATCAACTTTTGATAAAGCAGGAGGATGGAACGCTTGTAGGTTCCGTCTTCAAGTGTATTGTAGTCTAATACTTTTTCCATTACGATTTTCTATTTATAAAGTTGCTGAAATATACGATTTCAAAAAATAGTCGGCCAAAGTGGCTATCAGCTTATTTTCCTCCTCCTTCGTTTTCTTTTTGTTGTCCAAGCGATTTAAAAGTATTGGCAGTTCCTTGGAAATGACCATCAGCTCTTCACGCTGTTTCTTGGTCAATGCCGCCGTTGAATACCCATCCAAGGCCACATAGGGCTGAATCAGCATCCAGCGGTAACTGACCCGTTGTTCCTGACTAAGCTGCTTGTTGTTCAGTATATCTTCCCTGCACGCAATGGCATTTTGCATGATCCGCCGGTTAAAACGCATGGTCAGATACAGCATCGTCCTGTCATTTACTTCATCGTTTTTCTGACCGACAGAAGAGTAAAGACGGTCAAAAAGCCTTGTTGTCTTTTGGGTTAACCGCTGCATCTCATCCATGGGTACATTGCTAAGGTGTTCCATGAGCGAACGAAAACATCTGTCCTCCTGTCTGATAAAGGTGAGCAACTGGGACTCCTGCTTAAAGTCATGCGTGCTGTTTAGCAACTTGTTGTAGATGGTCAGTATTTGTGGAAGTCCCTTTATTGTCTGTTCTTCGTCAAGTCTTTCATAAAAGTCAGACGCTTTTTTATAGGTGTCAGAACTTTCTATCTTTGCTCGTTCGGAAGCCGTATTGAGTTTAAGGTACATCACGTCCTGAAGCGAACGCTGCTTTGAAAAAGCCAGTCGTGTCAGCTCCGTTCTTACAGAATCGGAAATGACAAAATAGGCAAGTGCTATCGGACTCTTCAGGTTAATGGTAGAGTCTTTTGAAAAGACACTGTACGACGAGTCTTTAAGTTCCTGCCACTGTGCCGTAAGGTCAGTGACCCTTTCGATGTCGGCATCCTTGCAAGATTGGATTTCCGACAGCTTTGCTTTACAGGCCTCTATTGCTTCGGTAGAGTTCTGAAATGACGGATGCTTTGTACAGGAAGAGAAAGCAAGTGCCGTCAACGCGAGAGTTAATGATAAGTGATTTCTTCTCATAAAAAAATATTTTAACGACTGCGAAGATACAAACCTCACTATGAAAATGAGGTGTCAAAAAAATAAAACTCTTATATTAACATTTTCAAAATCTTTTGGAAAAACTTCCTATCTGCTTATTTTGTTAAGATACATTAAAAAAGTTCCAAATATTTATTATTTGGAACTTTTGATATTTTCAGATACTCTCTTATGTGTTTTGCTTAAATGTTAATATTTTGAGGTATAAAAAAATAAGCTAATTACTAACATTGTTAATATTGTTACCCACACCATTCAAAATCCTGACACAAACGGCACTTGCAATGATTGCAAGGATTGATATGACAGGGTATGTCTCTACCAAAGCGGTACCGATTAGAAATGCCATAAGAATCAGGTGTACGAGTACCACCTCTTTATTAGTGAAGTTTTCTTCTGCGAGCAGAGAGAAGAATACATTCTTTGAGTTCCACCATTTTCCGACAGCTTCAGATGCCGATGAGGTCTTGCTTTTGTGGATTGATAATGTTTTCATCTTGTTTGTATATGAATTGTTTATATTAGAGTTCTTCGTATAGAGTCGCATGGAATAATTTCAACTCCATCCGTTGAGCTTATAGACTTGCTGCCGTGCTTCCTGCCAGCTGGCCACCCAACGTATGGCGATGATATAACCGTCCATTCTACGCTTCATGATAGTCCAACCTTTTTCGGCTTTCTTGAAGAAGTATCTGTTTGTCTTTATTTTCATAATCTCCTCACTTTTGATGTATAATAGAAAGTTCAGGCTAAACAGTATAGTCATGTGCATATCCACACAATCTCCAATTATCCCCCCATTTGTACATCTTGCGAAGGATTGTTGCCAACTTTACTTTCCTGATCTCGTAACTGTTATAAATTGCGTGGAGTTCTCTTGCTGCTTCTATTTTTTTCATACGACTTGACTTAACCGTGTTGTCGAGGGCTGAAGTTAAAATTTTATTCTGGGCATCCCGATTCTCAACCTTTTTAGGTTTTTCAGTTTCTTCGACCCGAACTTTTTTTTATCATTCCGGTGTAACCGTCATCTCGAACC
>OWJE01000140.1_pt1 | contig 55207 bp, 47 predicted proteins | sample 1732931 | NCBI WGS metagenome assembly OWJE01 (sample SAMN05065769, study PRJEB22554) | human gut metagenome | biome: ENVO:2100002; feature: ENVO:00000062; material: ENVO:00002003 | host: Homo sapiens | place: USA | reverse complement strand
ACGAGATTAGCGAGTGTCTCGTGGGCTCGGAGATGTGTATAAGAGACAGGCGCCAGACAGAATGGCGTAAAGCGCGACAGTTCGTCCGGCAAGCCCAACTGGAGCCAGAGACTGATAACAAACAGCAGCAAGTACCAGACCAGATGCCGCCCGCGCCAGTTGATCGGTTGAGAAACTAACGACGGCCCGAGCGGCAGCCAGGTGTTATTGGCGAGATAGTGCCAGAACACCAGACATATCGGGGCCAGCGTCAGGCCTCCAGTTAAAGTCAGCAACAGCGCATTCCACGACTCTTTGCCGTGCCAAAGCCAGGGCAGCGACTGCAACAACGCCGCCGCCGTCAGCGCTGCCCCCTGTAACAGCAGGGTGCGCCAGTCACGTTGATGGCGATAGCGCGAGATCAGCGCCACGGGCAATAGCGTCAGTAAACTACCGATCATCAATAAGGAGAAATGGGTTAAACCGACCGCCTGCGTTAGCCAGTAAATCAGCAGCCACTCCGCTCCCAGCAGCACCGGCCAGTATCCGCGCGGGCATTGCAGCATTAGCCCTAGCCGCAGACCAAACGGAAATAACAGCACCGCCATATCAGGGCGCTCAACCAGGTGCAGGCTGATACTCCACAGGCAAAACCATGCGGCAGAGAAGATAAAAAAGCAGGCAATAACGGTAATTAAGCGGGAGAACAACGTCTTCATCACCAGCCATCAAACATACGGCGCGCCAGTTCAACGTCGTTACTGACGCCCAGTTTTTCCATCAGATTGGCGCGATGGACGTGTACCGTTTTCGGTGACAGGCCAAGTTCGGCAGCAATCTCTTTCACCGCCATTCCTTGCGCCAGTTTTTCCGCCACCTGGCGTTCACGTTTGGTTAGCGGGTCCTGGCGACCGGATGCCAGTTTAATGGCAATATCCGGCGTCAGATAACAGCCGCCTGTGGCAACCGTATGCACCGCAGCAATCAGTTCGTCAGGGCTACAACGCTTGGAGAGAAAGCCGCGCGCCCCCGCGTTAAGCGCCTGCTCAACCAGCGCCGGACTGTCATGAACGGAGAGCATAATTGTCGCCATACCTTTCGGCAGCTGGCTTAGCAGCTCCAGACCGGAGATATCGGGCATGGAGATATCGCAAATACACACCTGCACACCGCGCCCCGGCAGCCCCGCCAGCGCCTCGCGCCCCGAACCAAACTCGGCAACTACTTGCAAATCAGGTTCTAGCCCCAGCAACTGCGCAAAGCCGGAGCGGACGATGAGGTGATCGTCTATAAGGGCAACGGTGATCATGATTGGGTCCTGGCGGATAAAAAACGCGCATACCTTAACGATAAGCGCGATGTTGTTCAAGTTGGATATGGGGTATGTAATGGCTTAATGATGTTGAGCTTATCGTCAAAACGCTTACCTGAGAGGTAAGCGTTTGGTGCGTGTTATTGAGAAAAAGCGAATTATTTGTAGGTTGCAATCGTAATATTGCCTGAGAAATTTCTCCTTAGATTGCGGATATCATTATCCCTTGCCCAATAATCATCTTTGTGTCTATAACTTTCATTGGAATGTACATAGGGAGAATCATCTTCAACGTCGTTATGGATAATATTTTCGCCTTTAGTGGTATAGATATAATTAGCAACATCAAAGGTGTCATTCGCGTTATTTATGACTGCACTTAAAATGTAAAGGCTTTGTGTGAATCCGTATTCTGAGAAATCGACATGCTGATGGTAATTTCTACCATTCAAAGCAATAAAACTCGGATAATCATCTATTGTACCGCCAACAGACATAGCGGCGCGACGCACATCAAGTGCAGCGTTATCATTAGCAACATGAAATGCTTGTGAACAGGCATAAAACAAATTTCCAATCCCGGTACGACTGGATAAACAAGAAATAATTTTTGCTATTTTTTCTGGCTTTATACCATCCTGCACTAAAGAATTTCTCACCAGATCACATTCACCAGGTGTGAAAACAACTTTCTTGAATATTTCCTCATAAACATCATAAGAAGGAGATTCAGAGAGAATCAAAGATTTGGTGGGATGTGTTAAATCTGTAATTTTTTTGCTAAGTAATTTACTTATAGTGGCGTTTATTTTTTCACCACAACATAAAACAAATGAACTTCCCTCCAGAACTTGCCTTTCTGCATCTACAAGGAGTGAGCTAAATTCATCCTCATGAAGCTTAAGTTTTTTTATACCTGATTGATGTAAATATTTTTCTGGAATTAAATCTTTTTGTTCCCTTAAAAGCTCTATCATTCGGCGTTCGGTTTGCTTATCAAAAGAGTATTTCATGTTATAGTTATTTTTAGCAACTTCCAGCTTAAGAGCATTTGCAGCAACTGTTAATTCTGAGAGTTGTTCTCTTTCCAGTTGATCATGTTGTGATAAGAGCTGCAAAAACTCTTGTGCGTTAGACCCTGAAAATTCCCTGACGTCCTCATGCTTTATACTTTCAGTTTTACCATTTTTTTTCTTATAAGATTCACGATACAATTGGGTTTCTTTAAAACTGTCACTACCGAGTTGTTCAATTTTGACATAACTATCTAAACCCGTTACAGCAATCCATATCTTATTATTCGAATCCTGAGATTCAGGTGTAACATGAAAATAAGGGATGAATTTAGAATTAACCTCATAACGATAAAGATGCAATATTTCCAGCAGGTGAGTTAATATATTTACAAATGATTCTCTAAAGCTTACCTTCACGGGTTCTGTTGGTACTGTTATGCAATCGTCAATCACACCACTTTTTTTCATTACGTCAATGTTAGAAAAATCTACATTAAGATCACGCTTAATACTCTTATTTAAATTTTGCTGTTTTTGGTGAAACAGAATACTCTGTTTAACTGGATTGGTGGTTACGCTATAAGTTCCCATAATAACCTCATGGTTTTTTCTCAATATTCATATATACAACTTTGATATTATTCAAAGCATTTATATTAGCGCCACAATTGGTCATAAAGCGACCTCCATGTGCCAGTTCGTTAAGAAAAATGCAATAATACTGGAGCTTATTTTCCGAACGATTTTCCCAATGCAATTGCATCACTAACACCACTTATTCACTATCAAAAATCGCTCATTTTTTCAAAAAGACTGTTTACACACAGACGGTTAACAATACGCGCTCATCTTAATGATAAACGCGCTTTATCAAGAAAAAATCATAAATCAGCAGTTGTTGCGGCAGCGGAAAATGTAAAAGCGACTTTATCGCTGGTGGAGTTTTTCTCGTCGACACTACCGGTAGTAATATAACGAGCGCACTGAAGCTTAACTTCATTATCAACGTTTTTCACCATCGCTACATACATCTTTTGGCTAAAACTATTTATAGTAAAATCCATTTCATTAACATATTTAGCATGACCCACAAAAATATTTCCCTGATTGTCCAAACCACTGGATGAACTAAAACTTTCGGAACTATTTTTCAGCAACTCTTGAACATCGGAAGATTTTTCTTTTAAATATTTTTGATAGAATTGTATACTAGAATAATAAAAACATGTAATCCCTTGAGGACTGGCTAAGCAAGCGACTATTTCATCAATCTTATCATCCGTGACGTTAACGTTTGATTGTTTTAATAACTCTCTTACCTGAGAACGCTCATCTTCTTTAAAGCATACGTCTGCAACCACGAGTCCAAGGGTATGTTCAACAGCGGTCTCATATTTTTTAGTTTTATCTGCTAATATTTTAAGAATATCTTTACTTAACTCAACACCGCAACAAGTAATTTTTGTGCCGCTATTTATTTTTGTGCCAGATTTTTTTTGCTCTTGATCTTTTACACATCTATGAGCATCTGCCCGCATAGAATCGAAGCAATCATCAGGAAATTCAGGATTTTTCTGAACAGGTAAATTCCCCTCGTCCTGTTGAACTCTCAACCTTAATAAATCATATATATTATTCTCAATATCTGCAGTAATTACGTGTTTAAGATCCGTATTCTTCATAACAATACTATTAACTAATTTCTTCCTTAAAACCGTGTCAGCGGAATGTGTTTCTAACGCAGCAGTTTTTTCAGACAGCGATTTGATAATAGTCGCTACAGCCACTCCTGAATATGGAATTCCTTTTCGTGAGCATTTATCTCTACCAACCAGTGTAATATTAAAAGACTTATCCCCTGTTTGTTTGATTTCGATATATTCATCCATTCCAGTTGCCGCCATCCAGGTACGATTACCATTATTTTCCGTGCCTGGCATAGGGTGGAAATAGTCAAGAATATCGGTGTTAATACTCCGAGAACCGGACATGATATTTAGTATTAAGCGCTTTATTTCCTGCAACATCCATTTTGCAAAATTACTGCCAGGAGAATATTTTTTCTCGTTATTTGTAATATCAAGCTCAGCAGCGATATTTATATTTTTATCCAAAAAGGTGGAAGGGCAGAGATTTGACATCATTGTTCCGCTGTTTATAGGGCTTGCCATAATATACCTCACGATGAACCATTAATTAATAGAATGCTGGTCATGACCACTGGTATAGACAGCAATCAGAATTTAACACCATCGCTGGAAATTTTAGCCCTAACTGTCAACCCCAGGTTATCGGTGCAGCGACTTAAATTAACGTTCTGGGCTAATAAATTGTGCCTGAGATGGTCTCTGGCACAATTTCACCCTATATATCTGAACGGAACTATCAAAAATCGCTCATCAGTAAACCCCCCGAGCGGTTTAATGTCGCTCCTTACTGAAAAAACACCGCGATCTTGTTAAACATCGTCGGATCGGACTGATTACGCTGCACTTTCACCACATCTTCCAGCTTATCGATTTGGCTTATCATCTGCTCCAGACGCTGGTCGTCATTGACCAGTAGCCAGATATGGCTTTTGTCGCTGTCCTGAATCGGCAGACAAAGAATGCCTTCAACGTTAAAAGCGCGGCGGGCAAAAAGGCCACAAACGTGGGTCATTACGCCCGGATGGTTGCGAACGGTGAGCTCCAGAATTACGTTGTCATGAGTTGTGTTTTGCATGGCTTATTCCCCCACCATTTCAGTATTCGCCGCACCTGGCGGCACCATCGGGTACACTTTTTCTTCGGCATCAATGCGCACATGGATCAGCGCCGGACCAGGGCGATTGATGATTTCCTGCAATGCAGCCTGCGGATCGGCTTCGTTATTCAAATCACAGGTTTCGAGGCCGAATCCGGCGGCAATCTGCATAAAGTTGATTTTTCCCGGATAGGTAGCGGCAAAAACGCCCTGCTTGTAGAACAGACTCTGTTGCTGATGTACCAGCCCCAGCGCTTCGTTGTTCATCAGAATGATTTTGACATCCAGCTGATTTTCACTGGCGGTCGCCATCTCCTGAATATTCATCATCAGGCTGCCGTCGCCGGAGAAGCACAACACTTTGCGATCCGGGTTCGCCAGCGCCGCGCCAATCGCCGCAGGCAGACCAAAGCCCATCGTGCCCAGCCCGCCGGAGGTCAGCCACTGGCGTGGGCGATTGAGCGGATAAGCCTGCGCCGTCCACATCTGATGCTGACCCACATCGGTGGTGATAATCGCATTGTCATCGACACAGGCGGCAACGGCGTTGATCAGGCCGTAATGGCTTAATGGATCGCACGCTTTCGGGATTGGACACGGGAATTCGCGCTGCAAATCCGCTACCAACTGGTGCCACTCTGCACGCGGTTGCGCTTCCACCTGCGGGATCAGCTGCGCCAGCACGTCATCAACATCCGCCTGAATCGCTACGTGCGGCTGCTTGATTTTACCCAGCTCTGCGCGATCGATATCGACATGAATAATTTTCGCATTCGGACAGAACTGCTCGGTTTTGCCAATCGCCCGGTCATCAAAACGCGCGCCGAGAACAATCAGCAGATCCGCCTCCTGCAAGATATAGTTGGTGCTGCGCACACCGTGCATCCCCAGCATACCCAGCGACAGCGGATGCGCTTTTGGCAGCATACCCAGCGCCATTAAAGTCATGGTGGTAGGCAGCTGCGCTTTCTCCGCCAGTTCACGCACTCGCGCAGGCGCATTGATCACACCACCGCCCAGATAAAGCACCGGGCGTTTGGCAGCATTAATCATTGCCGCTGCGTCATGAATGCTTTCTTCGCTAAAGGCGGGCGCGACGGCTTTTTCTGCCACCGCGGGCTGTGCTTCAATCTCAAAAACGGCCGTTTGCACATCCTTAGGAATGTCTATCCACACCGGGCCAGGGCGGCCTGATTGCGCAATACGGAAGGCATCGCTCATGACCTGCGGGAGTTCTTCGATATGTCTGACCAGATAGTTGTGTTTGGTGATGGGGATAGAGATGCCGTAGGTGTCCACTTCCTGGAAGGCGTCGGTGCCGATCATCGAGGCAGGAACCTGACCAGTGATGCAAATCAACGGGATGGAGTCCAGCCGCGCATCGGCAATGGCGGTCACCAGATTAGTCGCACCCGGTCCGCTACAGGCCATACAGACCGCCGGTTTACCGTCGGTGCGCGCCATTCCCTGAGCGATAAACCCCGCGCCCTGTTCATGGCGAGCCAGAATATGGCGGATTTGCGTGCTTTGGCTTAAGGCATCGTAAACAGGCAGGATAGAACCGCCCGGAATGCCCGTCACAATCTTAATGCCCTGCTGTTCCAGGAAATGAACGATAAATTCTGCGCCGGTAAAGCGCTTACGCGTTGATGTTGTGCCCGAACTTGCCATGCTCCAGTCCTTTTCTTCTGGGCCGACTTTCCGGGAGGTGCTTAAACGAAAAACCCCGCCCGGTTTGCGCCGGCGGGGTTTTGGAATCGTGTGTTGTTCCAGTCCCTACGGCGCATTGCCGACGACCACCACCACACGCACGACGACCACTGCGGCGGATGGCGCAGTTGGTAGTAGTTTTGCGTTGAACATGGAAGTAGTCATTGGGGACCTTGTTGGTTTTGTGTTTAACAATATTTATACAAGCACAGCTTTACAGGGGAGACAATGGAAAATTTTTCAGCAAGGGAAAATTGAGGGATTGATCACGTTTTGTACTGAATTGCAGGTAACAAAAAACCCCGCCGGAGCGAGGTTTCGTCAGTCGCCTGCGGCTGGTAACCGCAAAGCACACTGTATTATGTCAACACTGAAAGTATACGTGTTCCGCGCAGAACGCGCAATTTCGGCACGAATTTTGACGTATTTAGTGCATAGTTGAGTATCGATCACAGTTTGCGTTTTGTCCAAATATTACTGTTTATTTATACAGTAAACTTCTATAATATCACTGTACGCAATGTGTTATGTGGGGGCCGCATCGTTACCCGGCGCACTAAGTCCTGGCTGAAACGGGTGGTGCCGTCAGCGCCTTAACCCCGCGTGAGCACACTGTGTTATGTCAACAAGTACAACGTTTCTCCTTGAGATACTGCGTGCACAACAGCTGGCAACAGGCAGCGGAAAGGTACGTCAGCTGGCAGTGCTCCTGAACCACAGGAGACGCGTATGAGCCTGGTGGATATCGCCATTCTTATCCTCAAACTCATTGTTGCAGCACTGCAACTGCTTGATGCTGTTCTGAAATACCTGAAGTAATTCAGATTCAAGTCGCACCAAAGGGGAGCGGGTAACCGCTCCCCTTTCATATTTAGCGTGCGGGTTGGTGTCGGATGCGATGCTGATGCATCTTATCCGCCCTACCATCCCTCCCGGCAACATTTATTGCCGCTTTTGTTTACATATTCTGCCGCTAAACAATTCCCCATTCCTGGCGTATATCTGGCTAACATTTATCAATGTGATAGATTCCTCTCCCGCATTTATGGGAATGCGTAGTGACTTATTCTAATTATTTTTATTAAAGCATCCGTGATAATGAAAAGGCATAGAAACGTCAATTTGTTATTGATGTTGGTATTACTCGTGGCCGTCGGTCAGATGGCGCAAACCATTTATATTCCAGCTATTGCCGATATGGCGCGCGATCTCAACGTCCGTGAAGGGGCGGTGCAGAGCGTAATGGGCGCTTATCTGCTGACTTACGGTGTCTCGCAGCTGTTTTATGGCCCGATTTCCGACCGCGTGGGCCGCCGACCGGTGATCCTCGTCGGAATGTCCATTTTTATGCTGGCAACGCTGGTCGCGGTCACGACCTCCAGTTTGACGGTATTGATTGCCGCCAGCGCGATGCAGGGGATGGGCACCGGCGTTGGCGGTGTAATGGCGCGTACTTTGCCGCGTGATTTATATGAACGGACACAGTTGCGCCACGCTAACAGCTTGTTAAACATGGGGATTCTTGTCAGTCCGTTGCTCGCACCGCTAATCGGCGGTCTGCTGGATACGATGTGGAACTGGCGCGCCTGTTATCTCTTTTTGTTGGTACTTTGCGCCGGTGTGACCTTCAGTATGGCCCGCTGGATGCCGGAAACGCGTCCGGTCGACGCACCGCGCACGCGCCTGCTTACCAGTTATAAAACGCTTTTCGGTAACAGCGGTTTTAACTGTTATTTGCTGATGCTGATTGGCGGTCTGGCCGGGATTGCCGCCTTTGAAGCCTGCTCCGGCGTGCTGATGGGCGCGGTGTTAGGGCTGAGCAGTATGACGGTCAGTATTTTGTTTATTCTGCCGATTCCGGCGGCATTTTTTGGGGCATGGTTTGCCGGACGTCCTAATAAACGCTTCTCAACGTTGATGTGGCAGTCGGTTATCTGCTGCCTGCTGGCTGGCTTGCTGATGTGGATCCCCGACTGGTTTGGCGTGATGAATGTCTGGACGCTGCTCGTTCCCGCCGCGCTGTTCTTTTTCGGTGCCGGGATGCTGTTTCCGCTGGCGACCAGCGGCGCGATGGAGCCGTTCCCCTTCCTGGCGGGCACGGCTGGCGCGCTGGTCGGCGGTCTGCAAAACATTGGCTCCGGCGTGCTGGCGTCGTTCTCTGCGATGTTGCCGCAAACCGGTCAGGGCAGCCTGGGGTTGTTGATGACCTTAATGGGATTGTTGATCGTGCTGTGCTGGCTACCGCTGGCGACGCGGATGTCGCATCAGGGGCAGCCCGTTTAAGCTCACGTCACCGCAGCATCGTCATCAGCTCCATGGGAGAACGATGCTGCTTTATCAGATCACGCATCACCCGCATATGCGGCGCAGAGTAAGAATAAAACGCCTGATAGCCCGCACAAAGCACGCTGTCTGGCGTCTCCTCCCGAGCGTGCGGACACAGCAGATGCCAGTCGCACGCCTGGCAGCCACGGCGCGGTTGCGGGTTTTCGCTGCCACACCATTTTTGTAATGTGGCGTCAAAAAGCTCAATCGAGATACGACTGATATCTGCCCGCACCCAACACTCAAACAGGGCAATTAAAAATTTCCCCCACAGCTCTGCTGTCACCGAAGCGGCCGTCAGATCGCCCCGGTCATCAAATTCAAGATGGGGAATGAGCTGTACGGAGCGGATGCCCCGCTGTTTGAAATTGTGATAAAAATCGGCAGGTTGCAGAGCATCCTTATACTCTACAACCAGTTTATGCCTGTCCTCTTCAGCATCAATGACCTGACTTCCTGTCATGCGACTCTCTCAATAAATACGATAAGTTGATGTATATGCGTTACAGCAAACAGTATTGCGAGAGATAACACCGCGAGGGAGATCAAAAATTTGTCACGGACTACGTGAAATTGGGAAAAATCGCTATTCGTGACATCCATTAAATTGCGATTACGAGTGTAGTGCCAGAGGATCAGCGCCACGATGGCGAGGATGCCAATCGAAATCCAGAATAACATGCCCGCCTGGTGCCAGTTGTGTTTGATAGCCAACGCCATCAACGCGCCGTAGCCCAGCATGGTACGAAACCACGCCAGTGATGTGCGCTCCGGCTGCAGCCCTGGGTCGGCAATGCGTCTGGCTTTGCGGCTATCCGGCATACAACACCAGTCCCATGACGATCACCGCCACGATCATCAATATTAAGCTGATGATTAATAAGCTGTTGGTATAGGGCAGGTCCTCTTTCAGACGCATCGCTTTTTCATTGCGTAACCAGCGCAAGTAGCCATACATCGCTAACCCGCCGGAAAACAGACACAACAACAACGCCAGCAGTTCGCGAATGACGGGCGTGGCGAAATCTGGCGCAAGTTGGTCAAGCCCAACCCCCGCCGCCAGAAATCCTAGTGCGGTACGGATCCACGCCAGAAAAGTACGCTCATTAGCCAGCGAGAAGCGGTAATCGGGCGCTTCTCCGAGGCGGGAAATTTTCATTGTTGCTCCTTTGCAATTTCACTAACGCTCTATCTTTAGCGGTTTTTTTAAGAATTTCGTCCGCCCGTTTCCTGATATGCTTTTGCCATCCGCTACAAGGAGGTCAGATGGGTATCATAGCGCAAACTAAAATCAGTTCATTGGGCATGCTGTTCGGTGCCATCGCTTTAATGATGGGGATTATCCACTTTTCATTCGGCACTTTTTCCGCACCACCGCCAACGCTTGAAAGCATCGTGGCGGATAAAACGGCTGAAATTAAAAGAGGTCTTCTCGCCGGAATAAAAGGCGAAAAAATTACCACCGTGGAGAAAAAAGAGGACGTGGATGTCGATAAAATCCTCGATCAAAGCGGTATCGCACTGGCCATTGCTGCGCTACTTTGCGCATTTGTTGGCGGTATGCGTAAGGAAAATCGCTGGGGCATTCGCGGCGCGCTGGTTTTTGGCGGCGGGACGCTGGCTTTCCATACCTTGCTTTTTGGTATCGGCATCGTGTGCAGCATTTTGCTGATATTCCTTATCTTTTCCTTCCTGACCGGCGGTTCGCTGGTTTAAGCAGCCTGAATAATGCCCGCCGGGTGATCATCAGCGGGCATTATCGTCAGAACTTCTGTTTTTTCTCTTCCACCTTCACCCCTTGTGTCGGTAGGCCGGTGTCATAGTCGCGTACTACTGGCGAATAGCCATCTTGTGGGCGTGGACGAAATGCCCCCATCCAGCGCGGCTGTGCATCTTTACGCCACGGACGCAGGCTCCATTGATAACTGCGGAACGGATCGCGAATTTTGTCCATGTAATCCAATAAGGCGTCATGCATTTTGCTGCGAACGTCGGCAAAACGGATATCATCGATCAGGTTATGCATTTCATTTGGGTCATTACGGCGATCGTAAAGTTCATCACTGGTGAAGAGGTTGAGTACCAGTTTAAAGTCATCCGTCACCCAGCAACGCACCGGAATAAAACCGCCAAAGCTGTCATGCTCAATCTCGTAGCGGTTAAATTCCACCATTACGCCGCGTGGCTCTGTCACGGCAAGGATATTTTCCCCCGGCAGAATCTCTGGTTTTTCAATATCTGCCAGCGCCATCATTGTCGGCAGTAAATCGATATGACTGACTGGCGTATCGACCTGTCGCCGCTCCCCTTGCGGCGAACGGATGATCAGCGGAATGCGGGTGATGTCGTCATACATCGCCGCCCCTTTACTGATCAGCTTATGTGCGCCCATCATTTCGCCGTGATCGGAGGTATAAATAACCCACGTATTTTCACGTTGCTCTGGCGTTAAGGCATTGATGACCCGTCCGATTTGGTCATCAACAAAGTCATTACAGGCAAAATAGAGCGGATGGTGATAAAGCCCGTCATCACCGACTGGCGATGGCATCGCCTGCGCCCATAAGCGGTGATGTTCCGGTTTGTTAGCCAGGTCATCCTGTGCTTTCTCGCCCAGCTCGTAGTAAAAATCAGCGTATTTCTCTAAATACTCCACCGGACAGGTGAACGGGTGATGCGGCTCATCATACGAAACCACCATCAGGAAGGGTTCCTCGGCGCGCGCGGGCTGTTGCAGAAAATCTACCGCCCGATTGCTGATGCGGTGCGCCCAGGTGAAGGTTTCGTCGATATGGTTCGCCTGTAAATCCTCAACGCTGTTTAGGCCATTGCGCCACAGGCTGATCTCTTTTTCCGTCAGTTCGCTAAGGTAGTTCGCCCCATCGAACCAGTAATCAGCGTCCCACTCCGGCGGACACTCGCCAGTGCCGAAATAGTCATGACCGTCGAGATGCCATTTGCCAATGTAACAGGTGTGATAGCCCGCATCCTTAAAGTAGCGCCCCATGGTGGAAATGTTTTTACCTGGCGCGACGTTGTTGGTCCACGGGCCGGACTGGTTAGCGTAGATACCGGTAAACAGCCCGGCGCGCGCTGGTGTACAAACCGGTGAACAGGTATAGGCGGAATTAAAGCGAATACTTTCCGCCGCCAGACTATCAATATTTTGCGTATTCAGCGGCTTACCGCTATAGCAACCGACCATATTGGTGGCCTGGGTATCGGTCATGATGAACAGAAAATTGGGGCGTTTCATAGGCTATCCTTCGCGTCGGGAGTAAAGGTTACGGCTGGATCGTGACGATGCCGCCAGCTATCAAAAATCAGGTAGACAATCACTACGGCAGCGATGAAATAACTGATCATCGCTAACCAGCGCGTACCGTAGCCGCCGAATTCAGCCAGCCCGGCATAGACGCCAATCATCGCGAACAGGATGCCAATTGACGCGATCTTGACGTTTTTCCACGGTTTCATGTCCACCGCAAACGCATCGTTGAAGGTGAACGGCGTGGCGCGCGGTTTGATAAAACCGATCACCAGCATCACGACCACGTTGATGCAGAACGTACAGGCCAGCACATAGAGGAAATGGAAGTCGAACTTCACCAGATAGTTGATGGTGATGTAGCTGATTATGCCAATCCCCATCGCCATTTTTGCCGCCAGCGCCGGAATGCGCGGGAAGAAAAAGCCCATAATGATGATGGTAACCAGCGGCACGTTGTAAATACCGTTGAGCTGTTTCATCCAGCTATATAGCCCCTGCGGCGCGTTGGCGATCCACGGCGCGACCAGCACCGAAACGATAGCGATAAAGAAACCAAATTTGCGCCCGACGGTGACCAGCTGCTGCGGCTCGGCATTCTGGTTAATGATGCGCCGGTAAATACCCATACTGAATAACGTACTGGCGCTATTCAGAAAGCCGTTGAAGGTACTGATCACCGCACCAAATAACACCGCGCCGAAGAAACCCACCAGTGGCACTGGCAGAACGTTATTGACCAGCGTCGGGTAGGCCATGTCGGCTTTAGGTAAATCCTGATACAGATGAAACGCAATCAACCCTGGCAGCACCAGTACCAGCGGGTCGAGCATTTTCAGCACCGCCGTTAACAGCGCCCCCTTTTGCCCTTCCGCCAGGCTTTTTGACGCCAGCGTGCGTTGCACGATGCCCTGATTTGTACACCAGTAAAAGGTGTTCACCAGAATCAAACCAGTAAATGCCGCGCCAATCGGCAAGGGATCGGTCGGGCCACCGACTGAGTTTAATTTCTCGGCGTGAACGGTGGTGAGTTGCTCAATGCCCTGCATAAAGCTGCCCTTGCCCATCGCGATCAGGCCAAATATCGGCACCATCAACCCGCCAATAACCAGCCCAATACCGTTGATGGAGTCCGCCACTGCCATTGCGCGCAGTCCGCCGATTACCGCATACAAAATTCCCGCCAGACCAAGCAAAATAACCAGTAGCCAGATCGCTGCGCCGTGGGAAATCTGTAGCGATTCCCCGACGTGAAACAGGCTGTTGAGCGCCAACGCGCCGGAGTAGAGAACAATCGGCAGAAAGCAGACACCGGTGGCAATGAGGAAGCAGAAGTCGATGATAATACGCGTCGTTTTATCATAACGTTCCTCCAGGAAATCGGGGATGGTGGCAATGCCACGCTTCAGATAGCGCGGTAAAAAGATTAGCGCGAGGAAGATCAGCGTCACCGCAGAAGTGACTTCCCAGCCCATCACCGACATGCCGCTTTTGTAGGCCTGCCCGGAAAGTCCAACCAGTTGTTCCGTGGAAAGGTTGGTTAGCATTAACGAAGCGGCAATAACCGGCGCTTTTAGTGAACGTCCGGCAAGAAAATAGCCTTGTTGCGATCCGGTATCTGTTTTGCGAACCTTCCACCAGGTGATGACCGCCACCAGCAGCGTAAAACCGACAAAACTCAAGATTTGTAACGAATTCATCTCATAGCCCTTATTTATGTTTATGTCCCGGACGCATGAATATAGGGAGAGGTAAAATGCGTCGGGTCAGGCAGTCAGATTCTTAAAATACAAACGTTGTATCCCTGAACGGATTGTTTTCTGTTAAGTTCAGGTTGTGAGCATAATTCGCCGGAGGGATATTAAAATGAATGGAAAATTGCAAAGTTCAGATGTAAAAAACGAAACTCCGTACAATATTCCCTTATTGATTAACGAAAATGTGATCTCCAGCGGAATTTCTCTGATCTCGCTCTGGCATACCTACGCCGACGAGCATTACCGGGTGATCTGGCCGCGGGACAAGAAGAAACCGCTTATCGCCAACTCATGGGTTGCGGTGTATACCGTACAAGGATGTGGGAAAATTCTTTTAAAGAATGGTGAACAAATAACTCTGCATGGCAACTGTATTATATTTTTAAAGCCAATGGATATTCACTCTTATCACTGTGAAGGTTTAGTCTGGGAACAGTACTGGATGGAATTTACCCCCACCAGTATGATGGATATTCCCGTTGGTCAGCAAAGCGTTATTTATAATGGCGAAATTTATAATCAGGAACTCACCGAAGTTGCTGAATTAATTACTTCACCAGAAACAATAAAAAATAATCTGGCAGTCGCTTTTCTGACGAAAATTATTTATCAGTGGATTTGTCTTATGTACGCAGACGGTAAAAAAGATCCACAACGGCGGCAAATTGAAAAACTAATTGCCACTTTACATGCCAGTCTGCAACAACGCTGGAGCGTAGCTGATATGGCTGCCACGATCCCCTGTAGCGAAGCCTGGTTGCGTCGTCTGTTTTTACGCTATACCGGCAAGACGCCGAAAGAATATTACCTCAATGCACGTCTGGATCTGGCGCTATCGCTATTAAAGCAACAAGGGAACTCGGTTGGCGAAGTCGCTGATACGCTCAACTTCTTCGACTCCTTTCATTTTAGCAAAGCCTTTAAACATAAATTTGGTTATGCGCCGTCAGCTGTGCTGAAGAATACGGACCAGCACCCAACGGATGCCAGTCCACACAATTAACGTAACTCTGGCCAGTACGCTTTGTTGGCCTCCAGCAACTCATCCAGAATAGCTTTGGCGACCGCGGCGCTCGGTACCGTTTTCGACAACGTAATCGCCTGCCACAGGTGCTGATATGAACGCTGTTCCCAGGCGTCCACGACCAGTTTTTCCACCGCCACTTGCTGACTCATTAACCCTTTCTGAAACTGCGGGATATCGCCGACCACCAGTGGTTCTGGTCCGTTGTGCCCGACCAGACACGGGATCTCGACCATCGCTTCATCATCAAAGTTATGGATTGCCCCGTTGTTAGGCACAATCAGCAACATCCGCTCCTGAGTGTTGAAGGCAATTGCCGCCGCCAGATCGACGATGTATGACGCATGTTCGTCAATTTCCAGCTTGCCCGCCGCTGAATTTCCTGCCGCCGTAATGGCGCGGCAAGCATCGAAAACCTGTTTCTCGCGATGTTCCATCACCTCATTCGCGCGGGTATGTTCAGGGTTGGAATGCTGAACGACATAATCCGGGAAGAGATAATATTTCAGATAGGTGTTTGGTAATGTATCCGGGTCCAGTGCCTGGACATCCCGCGCTTTTGCATAGGTGTCGTTCCAGCTTGCTTCAGTATGCGTATCTTGCTGCGGTGGAACATAACCGTGCTTCGAGACATATTGCCGCAGCTGGGGCATCAGGTCGTTGCCCTGCAAATCTTCAATTGATGTCCACCAGCCAAAGTGGTTCAGGCCGTAGTAGCGCACGCGCATCTGTTTGCGATCTTGCAGCCCAACAATTTGCGCCATCCGGCTTTCAATACCGATTGGCATGTCACAGATGTTGAGGATTTTCGCATTCGGGCGCAGACGACGCGTGGCTTCTGCGACAATGGCTGCCGGGTTGGAGTAGTTGAGCATCCAGGCATTTGGTGAATATTTTTCCATATAATCCACCAGTTCCAGGACGCCGCCAATGGAACGCATGCCGTACGCTATTCCGCCGGGTCCGCAAGTTTCCTGACCAACAACGCCGTGGCGCAGCGGGATTTTTTCATCCAGTTCGCGCATCGGGTATTTGCCGACGCGGATGTGCGCCATGACAAAATCAACGTCGCTGAATGCCACTTCAGGATCGGTGGTGTAACTAAACGCAATGTCCGGCGCTTTTTCTTTAAGGATGACTTTACAGGCTTCGGCAATCACTTCCTGCCGCGCACCATCGTTATCATAAAATTTCAGTGCACGAAGCGGGAAACGGTCCTGATTCGCCAGGAGCATCAACACGATGCCTGGCGTAAAGGTGCTTCCACCGCCTGCGACAACCACTGAGAATTTGGTCATTATACTGCCTCCGTAATGGCAACATTTTCTGCTGATTGATGAGAATTAATTAAGCTATCGAGCTGTTCACGCAGCTGGGATACATGCAGACCAATGATCACCTGAATGGCATCGCCACTACGGAAGACGCCGTGCGCTCCCAGCTTTTTAAAGACTTCGTCATCCAGCGTTTGTGACATGTCATGCAGTGCAATCCGTAGACGCGTCGCGCAATTGTTGATGCTGGAGATATTGCCGACCCCGCCCAGGGCTTGCAGGATACCGGCAGCCTGATCCAGCTCTTTTTTTGGCTCTGCCGCGGTGGTTTGGCCTCGCGAGGCTTTGTATTCGGCTTTTGAGTAGAGTTTCACTTCCGCATCTTCACGTCCCGGCGTGCACATGTTGAATTGCAGAATCAGGGTGCGGAAAACCACGAAGTACAGCAGGGTAAAGCACAACCCAATGGCGATTTGGGTCAGCATCATATCCGCGTGGTTGCTGAACATCGGGATCCAGTTTTGCGGTAAAACCTGGTCAATCAAACCACCGCCCATGTTGCCCACCACACCAAAGAGGTACATCACGGTCGACATTGAGGCCGCAAGCACAGCGTGTACCGCAAACAGCAACGGTGAAATGAACAGGAAGGTAAATTCCAGCGGTTCGGTAATTCCCACCAGCATGGCGGTTAAGGTTGCGGGAATCAGCAAGCCCGCCACTTTTACCCGATTTTCCGGTGCGGCAGTGAAGTACATCGCTAAAGAAATGCCCACGGCACCAAAGATTTTTGAGTTACCGTGCAGGGCAAAACCGCCTTCCGGGAACAACGATTTCAGCGGCTCGGCGCTCAGACTGAACTCTTGCAGATGCTGCGCCCAGTACATCTGAATGCCGCCTTCAACAGCTGCCGGACCAAAGATAAACGGTCCGTAGATGAAGTGGTGTAAACCGGTTGGGATCAGAATACGTTCGAGGAAGGTGTAAACCCACACCCCAAGGGCACCCGCCGAACGCAGGAACGCTTGCAGAGATTCAATTCCCATTTGTACTTTTGGCCAGCCGAGCAAAGTCAGCCAGGCGCAGGGGATCATCACTAGGAAGGCGATAATCACCACATAAGACGTCCCCTGGAAAATGCCGAGAAACACCGGCAGTTTTTTATCGAACAGACGGTTATGCAACGCCGTCACAATGCCGGAAATGATAATTGCACCGATAATGCTGGTATCGAGGGTTTTAATCCCGGCCATCATTGTCAGACCGCTACCTGCCACCGCGTCCTGAGTGAAATCGACGCCGAAGTAGCTTCCCCAGGTCATTCCCATCGCGTTGATGAAATAGTTCCAGGTCAGGAAACTCACCATCACCGCCAGACAAGCTCGCCCCTGCGCTTGCTTAGCAAGGCCAATGGGTAAACCGACAGCAAAAATCAGCGGCATATTACGGAATACCGTCCAACCGCCCTCTTCAATAATGTGTACGATTTGCGCGAACAAACTGTTCGGATCGGTCAGTGATTCCCCGACAAACATCGGGTTTTGCAGCAAGATGGCAAGACCCACCACAATCCCGGCGAAGGGAAACAGCAGCACTGGCGTGAACATCGCGCCGCCAAAGCGTTGAATTTGACTGAGCATTTCCACATCCTCTTTTCTCAATTCTGTAAGTAGGAAGCCTGATTGGTTATGCGGCAGGCCTGGAGCGAGGATAGGAAGATGCGATCGGCAGAACATGACGACCCAGTGGGATTCGTGATCGCTTTCATGCTTTTCGTTGGGCGGTAGAGATCTACGTTTTCGCAAAAAAGTAGACATCTGTGAGCACAGGTACACAGCATCGAACACATCTTTAAAAAAAAGATTTTTTTTCAATCGATTAAGCAGAACTTGTGGGCGCATTACCCGGGCTTGCAGGCAAAAAAGAGATCTAGAGATGATCTACAAAAGCATTGCGGAGCGGTTAAGAATTCGACTTAACTCCGCGGATTTCACGCTAAACAGCCTTCTTCCCGGTGAAAAAAAGCTGGCGGAAGAGTTTGCGGTATCGCGGATGACCATCCGTAAAGCCATTGACCTGCTGGTAGCGTGGGGGCTGGTGGTCCGCCGCCACGGTAGCGGCACTTACCTGGTGCGCAAAGATGTACTGCATCAAACCGCCAGTCTGACCGGGCTGGTGGAGGTGTTAAAACGGCAGGGAAAAACTGTCACCAGCCAGGTGCTGATTTTTGAAATCATGCCTGCGCCTCCGGCCATTGCCAGCCAGTTACGGATTCAAATCAACGAGCAGATCTACTTCTCCCGTCGCGTTCGTTTTGTGGAAGGGAAACCGCTGATGCTGGAAGACAGCTATATGCCGGTAAAACTGTTCCGTAACCTTTCGCTGCAACATCTGGAAGGGTCGAAGTTTGAATATATTGAACAAGAGTGCGGGATTCTGATTGGCGGTAATTATGAAAGCCTGACGCCGGTGCTCGCCGATAGACTGCTGGCGCGGCAAATGAAGGTAGCGGAACACACGCCACTGCTGCGGATCACCTCGTTGTCATATAGCGAGAGCGGGGAGTTTTTGAATTATTCAGTGATGTTCAGAAATGCCAGCGAATACCAGGTGGAGTACCATTTACGGCGACTCCACCCGGAGAAGAGTTAACCGATACTCCAGAAGAGCACCGCCAGTAATTGGGGGGTGATAATGCGCAGGAACATCACCAACGGATAGACAGTGGCGTAAGAAAGCGCCGCCGCACCGCTGGTTGGATGAAGATTATTAGCAAACGCCAGCGCCGGAGGATCGGTCATGGAGCCAGCCAGCATCCCGCACATGGTCAGGTAATTCATTTTGGCTAACATCCGCGCCAGAATGCCAACAGTAATCAGCGGAACGGCGGTGATCAGCGCACCATAACCAATCCAGCTTAGCCCTTCGCCATTGACCAGGGTATTCACAAAATCCCCACCAGATTTCAGACCAACGACCGAGAGGAACAGCACGATCCCCAGCTCCCGCAGTGCGAGGTTGGCACTTGGCGGCATAAACCAGTACAGCTTGCCGATACTGCCGATACGCCCGAGGATCAACGCCATAATCAGCGGACCGCCCGCCAGCCCCAGTTTCAATGCGGCCGGGAATCCCGGCACAAAGACGGGAATAGAACCTAACAATACGCCAAGCCCGATACCAATAAACACCGGCAACATCTGAACCTGTTGCAGTTTTTGCTGCGCATTCCCCAGCACATTGGCAACGGCATCAATTGCGGACGGACGCCCCACCAGGTTGAGAATATCGCCGAACTGCAGGCTGATATCGCCACTGGCAACCAGTTCGACCCCGGCACGGTTCAGGCGCGAGATAACAACGTCGTAGCGTTCTTTAAAGTGCAGGTCGCGAATACGCTTACCAAGCACGTTTTCATTGGTGACCACCACACGCTCGACGCGTAAATCAGTGCCTTTCGTGGACAGCGAGGTATCGACCTCCTGACCAATCACCAGTTGCGCATTATGTAAATCCGCTGGCTGCCCCACCAGATGCAGCAAATCGCCCAGTTGGATAATGGTATCTGGCGAAGGTACTTTTAGGGTTTCTTCTCGTTTCAGACGCGAGCAGATAATTTTGTCGCCGTTGAGAATCGGTACATCTTTAATGGCTAAATCATGCAGGTTAGGGTTCTCAACGCGAATATTGATAGTCCTGATCAGCGCGCCGCCATTGGTGCGTGAAGACTCGTGCTGCTGGGCTTCTGTCTCGACATTGACGCGGAAAATAACCCGCAACATCCACATGGTGAACAAAATCCCGCAAATGCCGAATGGATACGCCATCGCGTAACTCATCCCCATCTGATCGACCATTTCCATTGGTGTACCCAGGTCGCGCAAGATCTGCTGCCCTGCCCCCAGTGCTGGCGTATTGGTTACCGCACCGGAGAAAATCCCCAGTACTACCGGCAGTGGAATATCAAACAGTTTATGCAGGATGGCGGTAACCAGACCACCGATGATGACGATCAGAACAGCAAACAGGTTGAGGCGTAATCCGGAGACGCGCAATGAGGCAAAGAAGCCCGGACCCACCTGAATCCCGATGGTATAAACGAACAGGATCAGGCCAAATTCCTGAATAACATGCAGCATATCGCTACTTAATGTCATCCCCGCCTGAGAAACAAAATGGCCGACGATGATCCCACCAAACAGCACGCCGCCAATACCTAATCCTATGCCGCGAAATTTGACGTTGCCGATAAACAAACCGACGACTGCCACCAAAGCCAGAATACTGACCGTTAATGCTATATCACTCATCGTCCATTTCTCTTGAGATAACATTTTAATTGCTACGGATTATGGCTGAATCGGTGAAGCAGATTTGCCTTATAGCGCACATTATCACGGGAAAGAACGTGCCGAAATATCTTAAACAGGCGAAAATTAACGCATTGTTGAAGAAGAAAGACAAAAAAAGCCCCACCAGAATGGCGGGGCAAAGAGAATAGCTAGTTAGCTATTTAACGCGGGACGTTCGCTGATAGCGATACGCTGCGCTGCGATGGGTTCAGGCTCATTACGAATTAAATCAATATGCAGTAAACCGTTTACGAAGGTTGCACCAGAGACTTCCATATTTTCAGCCAGCGTAAAGCTCAGGCTAAATGGCTGATTCATAAGCCCTTGATGCAGCCATTTTTTCTCTTCTTTTGGCTGCTCCGGCGTGCCTTTTACGCTCAGGCGCGTACCTTCCAGTTGAATCTCTAAATCTTCCTGACGAAAACCTGCCAGCGCAAGGGTAATGCGGTAGTGGTTATCGTCGCTTTTCTCAATGTTGTACGGCGGGAAGCTCTGGCTTTCACCGGCGTTTTGCAGTGCGTTGGCCAGTTTGTCAAAACCGATCCATTGACGCATCAGTGGGGATAAATCGAAGTTACGCATAGTCATTTCTCCTTCTAAGAAGCGAGTAAGTACCTGCAAATCCGAAGATTCGCATATGCTCCCTGACGGCGAGCATGGAGATGTCAGGCCGCGCCAGGCGGCCTTAAGGAATTAGTTGATTTCGATACGGCGCGGTTTTTTCGCTTCCGGAATCACGCGTTCAAGATCGATATACAGCAGACCATTCACCAGGTTAGCGCCACGAACATGAATGTTCTCAGCTAACTGGAATTTGCGTTCAAAGTTGCGTTCAGCGATGCCCTGGTACAGATAGGTGCGCTCTTTTTGTTCGTCGGCGTGAGCACCTTTCACCACCAGCAGATTATCCTGGGCGGTAATTTCCAGTTCGCTCTCAGCAAAACCAGCCACAGCGATAGCAATGCGGTAATGGTTTTCGTCTACCAGTTCAACGTTATACGGAGGGTAGCCGCCATTACTCTGGCTCTGGTTGTTTTCTAAGTGGTTAAACAAACGGTCAAATCCAATAGCAGAACGGTAAAGCGGGGATAAATCAAAGTTACGCATAATCAATAGCTCCTGAAATCAGCGAGAAAGTAAGACCTTCCACAATGGACAGGTCAGGTAGCCAGAACACCCATCAGGCGCGTCCTCATCGGCTACGATGTAAAAATGGGTCTGGAAATGAACTTTTCAAGCCTTATCAGCGGACTTTTTTTTGCAGTTTATGGTCTATTGCATAGACTGAGGGGGCAGCACGAAACGTTAAAGTGCGATAGCCGCCACAGTGCGACGTTATGATGATGTTATTTTCAGCAAGGGATCGCTATAACTCATCAGGCCAACACCCACGATCAACAGATGAATTTATTATGATAAGAAATGTGTTGTTAGCGTTCATGATATGCAGCGGAATGACATTACTTGGAGGATGCTCCAGCGTGATGTCCCATACCGGGGGGAAAGAAGGAACGTATCCCGGCACCCGCGCCAGCGCCACCATGATTGGCGACGATGAAACCAACTGGGGCACTAAGTCGCTGGCGATTCTCGATATGCCGTTTACCGCTGTGATGGACACGCTTTTACTGCCGTGGGATGTGTTCCGCAAAGACAGCTCGGTGCGCTCACGCGTTGAAAAAAGCGAAGCCAACGCGCAAGCCACCAATGCGGTTATTCCACCCGCCAAAATGCCTGATAACTGATTTAGCGATCAGTTTCGGTGATCCACAGCTGGCCACCTTCCATCCACGCCAGCCACTGACCATCCGGCGAGAAGACCACGGCGTCCGCAGAAGGTGGATTGGCGTGGTTTTCGGTTAAATACTCAACCTCCCCGCTTTGCGCATGGGCACAAGCAATTCGATTATCCAGCACAAAGCCCAACCATTCTCCTGATGGATGCCAGTTAAATGCAGACTGAATATCCGTTTTGTTATGGGTTAACTGGTGCGGCTCGCCGCCTTGTGGCGAGATAAGCCACAGTTGCACAATGCCGTTATCATCACGCATTAAAAACGCGATTTGCGTACCCTGCGGATTACAGCGCACCCAGTGGCGCGGGACGTTAACTAACCCCGGATAAGCCCGATGGTGGGTAAAGGTTAAACGTCGCTGCACGACGCCGCGCGGTGGCGCGGGCAGGGTTGTTTCCGTTCCACTTAACGGCGCATCACCTGCCGCTTTCCAGCCAGCTTCATCTTGCGGTAACTCAACGATAAATAGCTCCGGCACTTTCTCGCCCTTTGGCGAAAGTGTGTCGCCAATAAACGCCAGCGCGTGATTTCCTACCCATCCTTCTTCATAAGCACGATTGATTTCATCGCTGCCAGGCTGCGGCGTGGGTGTGGTTTTACTCACCAGCACGCACCAGTGGCTACCGCTGTATTCACGCGGATGCTGCTTTTGTACGTTGACCGGGCCAAACGGTGCCGCAACACCGACGTTTCGCAAATCCAGCGCCGAATCGAGTTGATGCATTACATGGTCGTTATAGGTAAAGCTCACCCTTTCACCGTTCGGGCTAAAGACATGTACATGACTGCCGCCGCGCAGCGCTCCTGGAGTGTACGGTGCGGTAATATCCATTGCATCGAGATTGCTCACCTTGCCGCCTTCAGCAATCACTCCGCGTCGATGATGGAAATCGTAATACCATGTTTCATCAGGATTTTCCGGGCCGTGGATGAAAACATATTTCTCTGACTTCGGATGAACGGTCACCACGCCGACGTACGCGCCCTGTGACGCGCGATAGATAACCTCGACCTCTCCAGTATGGATATTCACACGCTCAATGGTCTCGCCGGTAAACGACGCGCCAGAAGGACGCACGTCAAATACCAGCCACTGGCTGTCGGGCGTCCAGGTATTGGTATTGGTGAGCAGGTGATTACGGGGAGCAAAGGTTATCTGTTTCATGGCGCGGTCCTGATACAAAACGGGTCCCGCCATCATACTTCACAAGGACTTCACTTTCAGACAATAGTCTTTCGCCATCGTGATGAATGTGAGTGAAAAGATGGAACATTTCGACGTGGCGATTATTGGCCTCGGCCCGGCAGGGTCGGCGTTGGCACGAAAGTTAGCAGGCAAAATGCAGGTGATCGCGCTGGATAAAAAGCACCAGTGTGGTACTGAAGGTTTCAGCAAACCCTGCGGCGGTCTGCTGGCACCGGACGCGCAGCGATCTTTTATTCGCGATGGACTGACGCTTCCTGTCGATGTGATCGCCAACCCGCAGATTTTCAGCGTCAAAACCGTCGACGTCGCCGCATCGCTCACGCGTAACTACCAGCGAAGCTATATCAATATTAATCGCCATGCTTTCGACTTGTGGATGAAATCGCTGATCCCCGCCAGCGTTGAGGTTTATCACGACAGCTTGTGTCGAAAAATCTGGCGTGAGGATGATAAATGGCATGTCATTTTTCGTGCAGACGGTTGGGAGCAGCATATTACCGCCCGCTATCTGGTCGGTGCCGATGGTGCCAACTCGATGGTGCGGCGACATCTCTACCCGAACCATCAAATTCGTAAATATGTCGCTATCCAGCAGTGGTTCGCAGAGAAACATCCGGTGCCGTTCTACTCCTGCATCTTTGATAATGCGATAACTGACTGTTATTCATGGAGTATCAGCAAAGACGGTTTTTTATCTTTGGCGGTGCCTATCCCATGAAAGACGGTCAGACGCGTTTCGCGACGCTGAAAGAGAAAATGAGCGCCTTTCAGTTCCAGTTTGGCAAAGCGGTGAAAAGTGAGAAATGTACCGTGTTGTTTCCCTCACGCTGGCAGGATTTTGTCTGCGGTAAGGACAACGCCTTTCTGATTGGTGAAGCGGCGGGATTTATCAGCGCCAGTTCGCTGGAGGGGATTAGCTATGCGCTGGATAGCGCAGAGATTCTGCGTTCGGTGTTACTGAAGCAGCCGGAGAAGAGCAACGCCGCCTACTGGCGCGCTACCCGCAAACTGCGTTTAAAACTCTTCGGTAAGATAGTAAAAAGCCGATGCCTGACCGCACCGGCTTTAAGAAAGTGGATTATGCGCAGTGGTGTGGCGCATATTCCACAGTTGAAAGATTAGCCAACGCGCTTCACATCGCCCACCAGCAGGATGTAAGAGAGCGCGCCAATCAACGCGACGGCGGAGATATAAACCAGTGCAGGTGCGAAACCGTAACCCTGCGCCAGGTACCCCACCACCAGCGGAACGGTGATGCCGCCCAGACCACCGGCAAAGTTAAACACGCCGCCGGTTAAACCAATCAGGCGCATCGGTGCCAGAGAAGAGACCAGCGACCAGGTAATCGAAGCAAAACCGTTACCGAAGAATGCCAGCGCCATCAGGCACATAATCATCATCGGATCGTTGGTGTAGTTAGCGCCCATAATGCAGGTGGAGATCAGCAAGCCGCAGATAATCGGCGTTTTACGCGCAAAGCCCAGTGAAAAGCCCTTACGTACCAGCAGATCCGCGACCCAGCCAGAGAGCAGGACGCCGACAAACGCCGCGAGGAATGGCACCGTGGTCATAAAGCCTGCTTTCAGCGCCGTGATTCCTTTTTCCTGGGTTAAATAGTTCGGGAACCAGGTTAAGAAAAACCACAGTGTAGAAGCCACCGCAAATTGCCCAAGATAGACGCCGATCAGTTTGCGATGGAACACCAGTTTCCAGTCTTTGGCTGTTAACGGCTGACGCGCCTCTTTCTTCACCGGCGCATCACCATCCACCAGACCGCCGCCATCACGAATGTAATCCAGTTCAGCTTTGCTGATGCCTTTGGTCAGGCGCGGCGGCTGATAAACCTTAAACCAAATCAGCGACCAGATAATGCCGATACCACCGGTGACAATGAACACCCAGTGCCAGCTCAACATTTCCTGAATCCAGATCAGCAGCGGAGTCAGAAACGCCAGACCGACAAACTGACCAGACGTATAAAAACCAACGGCAGAAGCGCGTTCATGTTCCGGGAACCAGCTGGTCACCATCCGGTTATTGGTCGGGAAAGCGGGCGCTTCGAAAATACCGGTTATCGCGCGCAGACCAATTAATGACATTAAGCCCGTGGCAAAGCCCTGGAATAAAGTCGCCACTGACCAGCCAAATATCGCAATAAAATAAGTCACGCGAGAACCTACGCGATCTAAAAACCAACCGCCGGGGATCTGACATAGTGTATAAAGCCAGGCGAAGGCCGAAAATACATAGCCCATTTCCGCTTTCGTAATACCGAACTCTTCCTGAATATGGGCGGAAGCCACGGCCAGGTTAGCGCGGTCAACATAACAAATGACCACCGTAATAAAGATCATCACCAGCGTCAGATAACGCCGACGCCCCGGCTTTGCTGCATTAACGGGAATATCCATAGCGAGCTTTCTCCAGATTTTGGGCATAGCGAAGCCGCTCACCATGCCCTGTAATTTACAGAGGGTTATATTTTTGTATTGCTGTTTTAGTGCCCGATGAGGGGCTTACGTGGCAGGAATTACCACTCTGCTACGCTGTTATCTTCATGACGCCAGAGCGGATTACGCCAGTCCGGGGCATTTTTACTGAACTCAATAACTTTAGCTTCGTCGATTTCCACGCCTAAGCCCGGTTTCGTTAATGGTTTAAAGAAGCCGCCGACCATGCTGAAGTCTTCTTTGTTTTTCACAAAGTCGAGTAACTCCGCGCCTTTGTTGTAATGAATGCCCATACTTTGTTCCTGAAGTACGGCGTTATAGGAAACAAAGTCGATATGCAGACAAGCCGCCAGTGCAATCGGTCCGAGCGGACAGTGCGGCGCAAGGGTCACGTCATAGGCTTCTGCCATTCCGGCAATTTTGTAGCATTCGGTAATACCGCCTGCATGAGAGAGATCTGGTTGCAGAATCGAAATACCGCCCGCCTCCAGCACGCGTTTAAAATCGAAGCGTGAGAACATGCGTTCACCCGCCGCCAGTGGAATATGCGTTTGTGCCGCCAGTTTCGGGTAGTATTCGGCTTGTTCCGCCAGCACCGGCTCTTCAATAAACAGCGGGCGATACGGCTCCAGTTCTTTAATCAGCACTTTCGCCATCGGCGCGCTGACGCGACCGTGGAAATCAAGACCAAACTCAATCTGATTGCCAAAAGCTTCACGAATTTGTGCCACGGTGTTGACTGCCGCATCTACCGCGCGGGAGTTATCAATTAGCCCCAGCTCTTCACAACCGTTCAGTTTGAAGGTATCGAAGCCGATTTCGCGCAGGGTTTTAATGCCGTCGATAACATCCGCCGGACGATCGCCGCCGACCCAACTGTAGGCTTTAATTTTGTCGCGAACCAGGCCGCCCATCAGTTGCCACACCGGCGCATTCAGCACTTTGCCTTTGATATCCCATAACGCCTGGTCGATACCGGCGATGGCGCTCATCAGGATTGGACCGCCACGATAAAATCCGGCGCGATACATCACTTGCCATAAGTCATTGATGCGCGATGGATCCTGACCAATCAAATAGTCGCTCAGTTCGTGAACTGCCGCTTCCACTGTACGGGCGCGGCCTTCGATCACGGGCTCGCCCCAGCCGGCCACGCCTTCATCGGTTTCAATTTTCAGGAACATCCAGCGGGGAGGTAAACGATACGTGGTAATTTTGGTGATTTTCATTGCACTGCCTCTCGATACGCCTTAACAAATGCTGCTGCCTGCTGCGCGGTGCGTTCTACGGACTGCCCGGCCCGATAGAGATCGCTGCCTAAGCCTGCTCCTGCACAACCTGCGTCTATCCACTGCGCCAGGTTTTCTGGCGTCACGCCGCCAACGGCAAAGACTGCGATGTCCGGTGGTAATACCGCTTTTAACGCTTTGATGTATTGCGGACCAAAAGCCGATGAAGGGAATATTTTCAGCGCCTGCGCACCCGCTTCGAGCGCGGTAAAGGCTTCGGTCGCCGTCGCGCAGCCGGGGCAAACGGTCATGCCGTAGCCCACCGCACGGCGGATCACTTCACTATGGATATTGGGCGTAACGATGAGCTGGCAGCCCATCCTGGCGAGCGCATCGACCTGTTCAGGTTTCAGTACCGTACCTGCGCCAATCAACGCCTTGTCGCCATACGCATCAACGATGGCGGGAATGCTCTGCTCCCATTGTGGGGAATTCAGCGGGATTTCAACCGCGTCGAACCCGGCGTCAATCACCGCGCCAACATGCGCCAGCGCCTCGTCGGGCGTAATACCGCGCAAAATGGCGATCAGCGGGAGTTTAGTTTGCCACTGCATGAGCGATGCTCCTTATACCAGCCTGAAATGCCGTGTCACCCGCCACCGCCGCCACGTCGCAACCCATCGCCTGAAAGGCTTGCTGGTAGCGCGCGGTCAGCGATGTTCCGGCGACAAGGGTGATGGCGTGTTGATGGGCCACATAGTCGCGCATACTGGCAACCTCTGCGCCAATCAACAAACCAGAGAGAAATTCGCTGACCTGTTCGCGGGGAAGCGTTCCCAGCACATGCGAGGCGCGAACTTCAAAAAGCTGCGGCAATATGGCGGGCGCATTAAGGCCACGCTCAAGGCCAGCCACGAAGGCATCGGCAGAGTTTTCCTGCGGCGGCAAACCTGCGCCAATCAATGAGTGATTTAACAGTAAATGATGTAATTCACCGGTCATTACGGTGCGAAAATCGTTGATTTGCTGGCTATCGGCCTGCACCCATTTGCAATGGGTTCCGGGCATAACATAAAGAGAGGAAGGAGCCAAAGTGCGCGCGCCGATCAATTGTGTTTCTTCGCCGCGCATCACATTGTGGTTATCGTCATGAGAGACGCATAATCCGGGAATAATCCAGATATTGTCGCCAACCGACGTTAATTGTTCGCCAATAGACGAAAAACGTGCAGGAACGGATAAATACGGCGCGACTTTCCAGCCGACATTGCTGCCGACCATTCCTGCCATTACCACTGGCGTATTCTCTTCACGCCAGTCGGTCGTCACTTCTGCTAACACCGCAGCCGGAGATTTTCCGTTCAGGCGCGTGACGCCTGCTTCTGATTGCCTGCTCTCCAGGCAGTGGTCGCCCTGATAAAGCCAGGCGCGCAGATTGGTCGATCCCCAGTCAATTGCGATGTAGCGAGCTGTCATGTGATTTCCTTTAACCTTCGTGTCGAGCTGGCAATCATGGTAAGCGCCGCCTGCTCTGCCGCATCGCCGTCCTGATGCCGTATAGCATCGAACAGCGCCTTATGTTCCTGGAGCGTTTGCGGCATGTTGGCCTCATCGCCCATCCAGGTTCGTTCAAAAACCGCCCGCTGCAGCGAACTGATCGCAATGCTAAGTTGCTGTAACACCGGGTTATGCACCGACTGCAGCACCGCCTCGTGGTAGCGAATATCCGCTTCGTTAAACGCTTCGCGGTCCTGATTGTTGGCAATCATCTCGTTCAGCGCCGATTCAATCTGCGCCAGATCGCTGGAAGTCGCGCGCTCTGCTGCCCAACGGGCAATCGCCGGTTCCACCAGGTTTCGCACTTCGCTCATTGCACTGATAAGCCGTGGGTCGTAGTCGTTTTCCAGCACCCATTGCAGTACGTCAGTGTCGAGGTAATTCCACTGGTTACGCGGTGCCACAAACGCCCCGCGATAACGTTTCATTTCAATCAGCCGTTTCGCCATCAACGAACGGAACACCTCACGGATGATGTTGCGCGAGGTTGCAAACTCCTCACAGAGTTCCGCCTCAGCCGGAAGCGGCGAGCCTGGTACGTATTTGCCGTGAACGATCTGTTTACCCAGCGTAATGACAATGCGATCGGTTTTATTGAGAGTCATGGAGAGTCCTTGTGCTCTGTATGTTCTTCTCTACTTTACCCCGATCGATGCATAACGCGGCAACTTTGTAGTACTAGCGTGATGACGTTCGCGTTTGCCGTGTGCGTAATGTAGTACAAAATTATATTGTTGTACTACAATTTAGATCACAAAAAGAACAATGCATAAAAAAATGACATGCGTCGGGCAGAAATCTGAAAAGGGATGTCAGACGCTAAACAGGAGGGAAAGAAGAGTATGCTTTCAACGGCTTAGCTACTCGTTTAAAGGATTAATCATGAAGTTGAATTTTAAGGGATTTTTTAAGGCTGCCGGTTTGTGTTCTTTGGCATTTGCGTTGACCGGATGTATCACCTGGGGATTGGTTTCCAATACTGCAAGCCGTCCACATGCCGAGCAATGGCGGTCAGACACGATTAAGGGTTTATCGCTGGCAGAAGATAGTAACGGTACGAAAGGCTATGTTTTTGTTGGTGAATCGTTGGACTATCTGTTGACCACCGGCGGCGGTGAGGTGGTTAAAATGCTGAACGATCCGGCAATTCATGGTGAAAGAATCACCGTTTCTGATAACGCGAAATTTATTTTAAGCAGCAGTAATAAGAAATTCTCTGGTGCTATTACGCTCTATTACGACTGGAACAACGAAGAAGATAAGGCACTGGCAACACAATATGGTTTTATTTGTGATACCCGGCGTTGTACATGGATGCTGGACGGTTTGAAAGGCTCAATCCACCAGAAAAATAAAAAAGCGGATTACTCAAACGTGATGGTTTTCCATCAGCCCTTTACGGTGGGATTTTATGAGTACAAAGCAACAGATGGCATCCCGAGCGGCCTCGCTAACGCGCTGCTGCCAGTCACTCTTACGCTGGATATAGTAACGTCACCACTGCAGTTCCTGATTTTATGCACTCCCAGAAATTGTTAATCGCTGCGGGCAAACGCGTTTATGCCGTTTGCCCGCCCACTGATTAATTCAGCACATACTTTTCAATGGCAAACGCCACGCCATCTTCAAGGTTGGATTTGGTGACAAAGTTCGCCACTTCTTTCACCGAAGGAATAGCATTATCCATTGCCACACCGACACCTGCATATTCAATCATTGCGATGTCGTTTTCCTGATCGCCAATCGCCATGATTTCTTCCGGTTTAATACCTAACACGTCGGCCAGTGATTTCACACCCGTACCTTTGTTAACGCGTTTATCGAGGATTTCGAGGAAGTACGGCGCACTTTTCAGCACGGTGTATTTTTCTTTCACTTCCTGCGGAATACGCGCGATGGCCTGGTCGAGGATGGCGGGTTCATCAATCATCATCACTTTCAGGAACTGGGTATTGGGGTCCATTTTCTCCGCTTCGCAGAACACCAGCGGAATAGTGGCAACGAAGGATTCATGCACCGTGTAGTAGCTGATATCACGGTTGGCGGTGTACAGCGTGGTGCGGTCCAGTGCGTGGAAATGAGAACCGACTTCGCGAGAGAGTTTTTCCAGGAAACGGTAGTCGTCATAGCTGAGAGCGGTTTGCGCCACAGTGCTACCATCAGCGGCCTTCTGTACCAGCGCGCCGTTATAAGTAATGCAGTAGTCGCCCGGCTGTTCCATATGCAGCTCTTTCAGGTAGTTGTGAACGCCTGCATAAGGGCGACCCGTCGTTAGCACGACATTCACGCCACGGGCGCGAGCTGCGGCAATCGCATTTTTAACGGCGGGTGAAATGGTGTGATCGGGCAGCAGAAGGGTGCCATCCATATCGATAGCAATGAGTTTGATAGCCATGAGTTCCCCAGGTAGATTGGTTCCTGACCCATGCTAACGCGATTCCGCTCAAAAATCAGTACAACACCCGAGGGAAAAGGGGGATGCAACGCGCGTTGCATGCTCCCCTTTTGCTTAGCGGAAGAGTTTCCCTTTCAGCAGTTCCATGCCTGCGGAAAGCAGATCGTTATTGGCTTGTGGTGACACTTCACCTTGCGGTGAGAGTGCATCAATAATCTTCGGCAATTGTTCTGCCAGTAAACTGGAAGCTGTACTGGTATCCACGCCCAGTTTTTGCCCGAGATCGGACACCGCATTTGTGCCGAGCGCTGATTCCAGTTGCTCGCCGCTAACTGGTTGGTTACCCTGTTGATTACTCAACCAGGTTGAGAGAATGGCACCTAAACCGCCACTTTGCAGTTTTTCCAGCAGCACCTGAATGCCGCCCTGCTCCTCAACCCAGCTCAAAATGGCCTGATATTTCCCCGCATCGCCTTTCAGAAAGGCACCGACAACTTCATCAAAAAGCCCCATGATAATCACCTGTAAAGCGTTACGTGTTGACCCAAAAAGTATAGATCTGCGGGATGATAATTGCGGATTGCAGAAATAAAAAGGGCGAAGATGATCTCCGCCCTTTTCTTATAGCTTCTTGCCGGATGCGGCGTTAACGTCTGATCCGGCCTACAAAATCATGCAAATTCAATATATTGCAGGAGTCTCGTAGGCCTGATAAGCGTAGCGCATCAGGCACGCTCGCATTGTTAACGCCATTAAATATCGATATTCGCCGCTTTCAGGGCGTTCTCTTCAATAAACGCACGGCGCGGTTCAACGGCGTCGCCCATCAGCGTGGTGAACAACTGGTCGGCAGCAATCGCATCTTTAACGGTAACGCGCAGCATACGACGGCTTTCCGGGTCCATGGTAGTTTCCCACAGCTGTTCCGGGTTCATCTCGCCAAGACCTTTATAACGCTGGATGGAGAGACCGCGACGAGACTCTTTCACCAGCCAGTCCAGCGCCTGCTCGAAGCTGGCTACCGGCTGACGACGCTCGCCACGTTCGATAAATGCATCTTCTTCCAGCAAGCCACGCAGTTTCTCACCCAGCGTGCAGATACGACGATATTCACCGCCGGTGATAAATTCGTGATCCAGCGGATAGTCAGTATCCACTCCGTGGGTACGCACGCGAACAATCGGCTCGAACAGGTTTTGCTCGGCATTAGCGTGGACATCAAACTTCCACTGGCTGCCGTGCTGTTCTTTGTCGTTCAGTTCGCTGACCAGCGCGTTCACCCAGCGGGTAACGGTCTGCTCATCAGAGAGGTCAGCTTCCGTCAACGTCGGCTGATAGATAAGCTCTTTCAGCATTGCTTTCGGATAACGACGCTCCATGCGGTTGATCATTTTCTGCGTCGCGTTGTACTCAGACACCAGTTTCTCTAACGCTTCGCCAGCCAATGCCGGTGCACTGGCGTTGGTGTGCAGCGTTGCGCCGTCCAGCGCGATAGAGATCTGGTACTGATCCATCGCTTCGTCGTCTTTAATGTACTGTTCCTGCTTGCCTTTCTTCACTTTGTACAGCGGCGGCTGAGCGATGTAGACGTGACCGCGTTCAACGATTTCCGGCATCTGACGATAGAAGAAGGTCAACAGCAGCGTACGAATGTGCGAGCCGTCGACGTCCGCATCGGTCATGATGATGATGCTGTGATAACGCAGTTTGTCCGGGTTGTACTCGTCACGACCAATACCACAGCCAAGCGCGGTGATAAGCGTCGCCACTTCCTGAGAAGAGAGCATCTTATCGAAGCGCGCTTTCTCAACGTTGAGGATTTTACCCTTCAGCGGCAGAATCGCCTGGTTCTTGCGGTTACGCCCCTGCTTCGCAGAGCCGCCCGCGGAGTCCCCTTCCACCAGGTACAGTTCGGAAAGCGCCGGATCGCGTTCCTGGCAGTCTGCCAGTTTGCCCGGCAGGCCCGCTAAGTCGAGCGCACCTTTACGGCGGGTCATTTCACGCGCGCGACGCGCCGCTTCACGGGCACGGGCAGCATCGATAATTTTGCCGACCACGATTTTCGCGTCGGTTGGGTTTTCCAGCAGGTATTCCGCCAGCAGTTCGTTCATCTGCTGTTCAACCGCCGATTTCACCTCAGAAGAAACCAGTTTGTCTTTGGTCTGGGAGGAGAATTTCGGGTCCGGCACTTTCACGGAAACGACCGCAATCAGGCCTTCACGCGCATCGTCACCGGTGGCGCTGACTTTGGCTTTTTTGCTGTAGCCTTCTTTGTCCATGTAGGCGTTCAGGGTACGGGTCATTGCCGCACGGAAGCCTGCCAGGTGAGTACCACCGTCACGCTGCGGAATGTTGTTGGTAAAGCAGTAGATGTTTTCCTGGAAGCCATCGTTCCACTGCAACGCCACTTCGACGCCAATACCGTCTTTTTCGGTGGAGAAGTAGAAGATATTCGGGTGGATCGGCGTTTTGTTCTTGTTCAGATATTCAACGAACGCCTTGATGCCGCCTTCATAGTGGAAGTGGTCTTCTTTGCCGTCGCGCTTGTCGCGCAGACGAATGGAAACGCCGGAGTTGAGGAACGACAACTCACGCAGACGTTTCGCCAGAATTTCATATTCGAACTCGGTCACATTGGTGAAGGTTTCGAGGCTGGGCCAGAAACGCACCATGGTGCCGGTTTTTTCAGTCTCGCCGGTAACCGCCAGCGGGGCCTGCGGTACACCGTGTTCGTAGATCTGACGGTGAATTTTACCCTCGCGCTGGATAACCAGCTCCAGTTTTTGCGACAGGGCGTTTACTACCGAAACACCAACGCCGTGCAGACCGCCGGACACTTTATAGGAGTTATCGTCAAATTTACCGCCTGCGTGCAGAACGGTCATGATCACTTCCGCCGCCGATACGCCCTCTTCCGGGTGAATACCGGTCGGAATGCCGCGCCCGTCGTCCTGTACAGAGACAGAGTTATCGGCGTGAATGGTGACGATAATTTCTTTACAGTGACCCGCGAGCGCTTCGTCGATAGCGTTATCTACCACCTCGAATACCATGTGGTGCAGACCGGTGCCGTCATCCGTGTCGCCGATATACATACCCGGGCGCTTACGCACCGCATCCAGCCCTTTCAGGACTTTGATACTGGAGGAGTCATAAGAATTCGACATCAACGTTTCTCGCTCATTTATACTTGGGTTAATCCGTTATTTTACCCTTTTCCACGGTAAACATCTTCGAATTTTCGTCCGACATGTCTATAACGTGTTCAGCACTGATCGCGCTGACAAAGACCTGTGATTGCGTCGCTTTTAAGCGGCTGGCAAGCAGCCCGCGACGCTCATCATCAAGCTCAGAGGCAAAATCATCTATCAGGTAGAGACACCGCCGCCCGCTTTCACGGGTGAGGAACTCTCCTTGCGCCAGACGTAAGGCGCACATCAACAGCTTAAGCTGCCCACGCGATAAGGTATCTTCCACCGGCGCACCGTCGGCGCGAATGCGTAAGTCCGCTTTGTGCGGGCCATGCGCGGTGTAGGTTAGCTGGCGATCGCGTTCAAAATTACGTTCCAGCACCTCAGCATATTCTGTCTCTTTCTCCCAGCCGCGCTGGAAAGAGAAAGTCAGAGAAAACTCAGGGAGAAATTGCTTACAGGTATCGGCCATATCAGCCGCGATACCGGCGCTATACTCCGCGCGCCAGGTGCTGATTTGCTCCGCCAGCGGGATCAGCTCTTTATCCCACGGGCGTAGCTGTTCGTAACGAGTCACCTGGCGCAGCGCCGCATTGCGCTGCTTGAGCAATCGCTTGAGATTACTCCAGGCGGTGAAAAATCCAGGTTCGTTGTGAAAGCATCCCCAGTCGAGGAATGCTCTTCTGTATTTGGGGCCGCCGTTGAGTAAAGTAAACCCTTCAGGCGTTATCAGTTGCATCGGCATCAGGTGCGCCAGTTCCGCGACTTTATGCCCGTCTGTACCGTCGATGCGGACTTTGCTGTCGCCCTGTTTGTCTTTGGTTAAGCCAATCGCCGTCTCGCGCTCTTCGCCCTGCAAACGCCCGTGGAGAACAAACGCCTCCTGCTCGTGGCGAATGACGCGACCAATCTGCAAACTGCGAAACGCCCGACCATGGCCGAGCGTATAGATGGCTTCCAGCACGCTGGTTTTGCCACTACCGTTGGCACCTACCAGAAAGTTAAAGCCGGGAGATAAAGCGAGATCCGCGGTTTCGATATTGCGGAAATCGCGGATCAACAAGCGGGTGAGGGACATTACAGTCTCATTGGCATGACAACATAAGCCGCGCTCTGGCTGGCAGCATCTTCAATCTGCACGCTGGAAACCGAATCGGTCAGCATCATGCGCACGTTTTCGCATTTCAGCGCGTTCAGAACATCCAGCACATAGCTGACGTTGAAGCCGATTTCCATCTCCGCACCGCTATAGGTAACGTCGAGGATCTCTTCCGCTTCTTCCTGTTCTGGGTTGTTGGCGGTGATTTTCAGCTGGTTTTCGCTGACATACAGACGCACGCCGCGGAATTTCTCGTTAGAGAGAATTGCCGCACGAGCAAACGCCTGCTTGAGCAGATCGCAGCCAGCTTCCAGATGTTTGTCCGGGTTCTTCGGCAGAACGCGTCGGTAATCCGGGAAGCGACCATCCACCAGTTTAGAGGTGAAGATAAAGTCGCCAACGTGGGCGCGAATATTGTTGCTGCCAATCTGTACACGCAGCGGATTGTCGCCGCCGTCGAGCATACGCATCAGTTCAATCACGCCTTTACGCGGCACGATCACCGAATGGCTTGGCAAAGATTGACCAATTGGCATTGAACAGACTGCCAGACGGTGGCCGTCGGTCGCCACGGTGCGCAGTTCTTCACCTTCGGTTTCAAACAGCATACCGTTTAAGTAATAGCGAACGTCCTGATGCGCCATAGAAAACTGGGTCGCTTCAATCAGACGCTTCATCGTCGCCTGCGGCAGGGTAAATTCGACTTCGCTCTGCCAGTCATCGAGATTCGGGAAATCTGCCGCTGGCAGGGTAGACAGCGAAAAACGGCTACGCCCGGAGCGCACCAGCATCCGCTCACCTTCCAGTTGCACGGCAATTTCTGCGCCTTCAGGCAGACCACGGCAGATATCAAAGAATTTGCGCGCCGGAACGGTCGTCGCACCAGGTTCGTGCGGCTGAACCAGCGCAACGCGTGCCACCATTTCCATCTCGAGATCAGTACCGGTCAGCGACAACGTACCGTCAGCAACCTGTAACAGCAGATTACCGAGAATCGGTAGCGTAGGACGACCACCTAACGGCCCGCTCACCTGTTGTAGCGGTTTTAATAAATGCTCACGTTCTACGGTAAATTTCATAGGTTTACGATGACAATGTTCTGATTAAATTGGAAAAATCTTCTTTGATATCGTGGCTCTCTTCACGCAGCTGCTCGATCTTACGGCAGGCATGAAGCACCGTCGTGTGGTCACGGCCACCAAACGCATCGCCAATCTCTGGCAGACTGTGGTTAGTCAGTTCTTTCGCCAGCGCCATCGCCATCTGGCGCGGACGCGCCACCGAGCGGGATCGACGCTTGGAAAGGAGATCCGCGACTTTGATCTTGTAGTACTCCGCCACCGTCTTCTGAATATTGTCGATGGTGACCAGTTTTTCCTGCAATGCCAGCAAGTCGCGCAGCGCCTCACGCACGAAGTCGATGGTGATCGCCCGTCCGGTAAAGTTAGCGTTAGCAATAACGCGGTTCAGCGCGCCTTCCAGCTCACGTACGTTAGATCGTAGACGCTTGGCGATAAAGAACGCCACTTCGCCCGGCAAACGAATGTCGTTTTCGTCGGCCTTTTTCATCAGGATCGCCACGCGGGTTTCCAGCTCTGGCGGTTCGATCGCCACAGTCAGCCCCCAGCCGAAGCGGGATTTCAAACGATCCTCAACGCCGTTGATCTCTTTCGGATAGCGATCCGAGGTGAGAATGATCTGTTGATTACCTTCCAGCAGGGCGTTGAAGGTGTGGAAAAACTCTTCCTGAGATCGTTCTTTATTAGCAAAAAACTGAATATCGTCGATCAGCAGTGCATCTACGGAACGGTAGTAGCGTTTAAACTCTTCGATCGCGTTGTTTTGCAGGGCTTTAACCATGTCCTGAACAAAGCGCTCGGAGTGCATATAAACCACTTTGGCATTCGGCTTGCGCGCCATAATGCCGTTACCCACCGCATGCAGCAGGTGAGTTTTACCCAGACCCGTGCCGCCATAAAGGAACAACGGGTTATAGGCACCGCCAGGGTTATCTGCCACCTGGCGAGCCGCCGCGCGCGCCAGTTGGTTAGATTTACCTTCAACGAAGTTATCAAACGTGTGTTTGACGTTTACGTTAGAACGATAGGTCGGTTCTGCCGGGGCCGGGACGTTATCCCAACCTGAGCGCGTAGAAGGCGCAGCACGTTGCGGCTGCGTTTGCGCCACCTGTGCAGGGGCCGCGACGTTGCTCGTCACTGCCGCTTGTGGCGTTTGCGTCACCGGTTTGGTGCCGACTTCAAAACGCAGCTGTGGGGCATCCGCTCCGCAGAAACTGGTTAGCAGTCCATTGATATTATTAAGGTACTTGTCCCGTACCCAATCGAGGACAAAACGGTTTGGCGCGTACAGGGCCAGCGTGTTATCGCTCAGTTCCGCCTGCAATGGGCGTATCCACATACTGAATTCTGTGGCTGGTAACTCATCCTGCAATCGGGCAAGACACTGCTGCCAAAGCGAAAGTGACACGGCGGACTCCACTCGAACAAAAGTCGATAATGACTAAGGCTGAAACATTCATGATTGTTGACGTACGTCGAAAAGACCCTGCATGAGGGTGACGCACGAACCGCTGTCTGCGGTTATATGCCCGATCAAGATCCTGCAAAACGATCGGGACCGCGGATCATAGCCTAAACTGCGCAAGAGATCTTCTGTTTCTCACAGATTTTCCCGATTTATCCACAGGACTTTCCAGACCTCGCTAAGTGTAAACGATCCTGCCGCGGGGCGGGCACGATTTACGCCGCATATTGGAAAATTTAATGACCATAGACAAAAATTGGCTTAATCGATCTAATAAAGATCCAGGACGATCCTTGCGCTTTACCCGTCAGCCCGTATAATCCTCCACCCGGCGCGCCATGCTGGTTTTCACTGGTGTGAGGCCGTACGTTTTCCCCGCGAAAAGGTGCGGAAAAGCGCGGTAAATAAGGAAAGAGAATTGACTCCGGAGTGTACAATTATTACAATCCGGCCTCTTTAATCACCCATGGCTTCGGTGTCCATCGTTTCATTTTTCGGCGGATATCCAATAAAGCCATTGAATTTATTCAAGTTTAGGTAGAAATCGCCATGAAACGCACTTTTCAACCGTCTGTACTGAAGCGCAACCGTTCTCACGGCTTCCGTGCTCGTATGGCTACTAAAAATGGTCGTCAGGTTCTGGCACGTCGTCGTGCTAAAGGCCGCGCTCGTCTGACCGTTTCTAAGTAATAAAGCTAACCCCTGAGTGGTTAAGCTCGCATTTCCCAGGGAGTTACGCTTGTTAACTCCCAGTCAATTCACATTCGTCTTCCAGCAGCCACAACGGGCTGGCACGCCGCAAATTACCATTCTCGGCCGCCTGAATTCGCTGGGGCATCCCCGTATCGGTCTTACAGTCGCCAAGAAAAACGTTCGACGCGCCCATGAACGCAATCGGATTAAACGTCTGACGCGTGAAAGCTTCCGTCTGCGCCAACATGAACTCCCGGCTATGGATTTCGTGGTGGTGGCGAAAAAAGGGGTTGCCGACCTCGATAACCGTGCTCTCTCGGAAGCGTTGGAAAAATTATGGCGCCGCCACTGTCGCCTGGCTCGCGGGTCCTGATAGCCCTCATTCGGGTCTATCAACGCCTGATTAGTCCGCTACTCGGGCCGCATTGTCGTTTCACTCCAACCTGTTCAAGCTACGGAATTGAGGCATTGCGCAGGTTTGGAGTGATAAAAGGCAGTTGGTTGACGGTGAAACGCGTATTAAAATGCCACCCTTTACACCCTGGTGGTGACGATCCCGTCCCGCCCGGACCATTTGATACCAGAGAACACTAACGATGGATTCGCAACGCAATCTTTTAGTCATCGCTTTGCTGTTCGTGTCTTTCATGATCTGGCAAGCCTGGGAGCAGGATAAAAACCCGCAACCTCAGGCCCAACAGACCACGCAGACAACGACCACCGCAGCGGGTAGCGCCGCCGACCAGGGCGTACCGGCCAGTGGCCAGGGGAAACTGATCTCGGTTAAGACCGACGTGCTTGATCTGACCATCAACACCCGTGGTGGTGATGTTGAGCAAGCTCTGCTGCCTGCTTACCCGAAAGAGCTGAACTCTACCCAGCCGTTCCAGCTGCTGGAAACTTCACCGCAGTTTATTTATCAGGCACAGAGCGGTCTGACCGGTCGTGATGGCCCGGATAACCCGGCTAACGGCCCGCGTCCGCTGTATAACGTTGAAAAAGACGCTTATGTGCTGGCTGAAGGTCAAAACGAACTGCAGGTGCCGATGACGTATACCGACGCGGCAGGCAACACGTTTACCAAAACGTTTGTCCTGAAACGTGGTGATTACGCTGTCAACGTCAACTACAACGTGCAGAACGCTGGCGAGAAACCGCTGGAAATCTCCACCTTTGGTCAGTTGAAGCAATCCATTACACTGCCACCGCATCTCGATACCGGAAGCAGCAATTTCGCACTGCACACCTTCCGTGGCGCGGCGTACTCCACGCCTGACGAGAAGTACGAGAAATACAAGTTCGATACCATTGCCGATAACGAAAACCTGAACATCTCTTCGAAAGGTGGTTGGGTGGCAATGCTGCAACAGTATTTCGCGACGGCGTGGATCCCACATAACGACGGTACCAACAACTTCTATACCGCTAATCTGGGTAACGGCATCGCCGCTATCGGCTATAAATCTCAGCCGGTACTGGTTCAGCCTGGTCAGACTGGCGCGATGAACAGCACCCTGTGGGTTGGCCCGGAAATCCAGGACAAAATGGCAGCTGTTGCTCCGCACCTGGATCTGACCGTTGATTACGGTTGGTTGTGGTTCATCTCTCAGCCGCTGTTCAAACTGCTGAAATGGATCCATAGCTTTGTGGGTAACTGGGGCTTCTCCATTATCATCATCACCTTTATCGTTCGTGGCATCATGTACCCGCTGACCAAAGCGCAGTACACCTCCATGGCGAAGATGCGCATGCTGCAGCCGAAGATTCAGGCAATGCGTGAGCGTCTGGGCGATGACAAACAGCGTATCAGTCAGGAAATGATGGCGCTGTACAAAGCTGAGAAGGTTAACCCGCTGGGCGGCTGCTTCCCGCTGCTGATCCAGATGCCAATCTTCCTGGCGTTGTACTACATGCTGATGGGTTCCGTTGAACTGCGTCAGGCACCGTTTGCACTGTGGATCCACGACCTGTCTGCACAGGACCCGTACTACATCCTGCCGATCCTGATGGGCGTAACGATGTTCTTCATTCAGAAGATGTCGCCGACCACTGTGACCGACCCGATGCAGCAGAAGATCATGACCTTTATGCCGGTCATCTTCACCGTGTTCTTCCTGTGGTTCCCGTCAGGTCTGGTGCTGTACTATATCGTCAGCAACCTGGTAACCATTATTCAGCAGCAGCTGATTTACCGTGGTCTGGAAAAACGTGGCCTGCATAGCCGCGAGAAGAAAAAATCCTGATTCGGTGAGTTTTCGCTAAAATAAGGGCGGTCAGTTGACCGCCTTTTTTCTTTTCGTAGGGCGGATAAGCACCGCGCATCCGCCACACAAAGCAACAGGAACATCATGAGCGATAATGACACTATCGTAGCCCAGGCCACGCCTCCGGGACGTGGCGGCGTTGGCATCCTGCGCATCTCCGGCTTCAAAGCCCGTGAAGTTGCCGAAACCGTGCTGGGTAAACTGCCTAAGCCGCGCTACGCCGATTATCTTCCGTTTAAAGACGCCGACGGCAGCGTGCTCGATCAGGGGATTGCGCTATGGTTCCCTGGCCCGAACTCGTTCACCGGCGAAGATGTGCTGGAACTGCAGGGTCATGGCGGTCCGGTGATCCTCGACCTGCTGTTAAAACGCATTCTGACCATTCCCGGCCTGCGGATTGCTCGCCCTGGTGAGTTTTCCGAACGCGCGTTTCTTAACGATAAACTCGACTTAGCCCAGGCCGAGGCGATTGCGGATCTTATCGACGCCAGTTCGGAACAGGCGGCCCGTTCGGCACTTAACTCGCTGCAAGGCGCATTCTCCGCACGGGTCAACCATCTGGTGGAAGCCCTCACCCACTTGCGCATTTACGTCGAAGCGGCAATTGATTTCCCTGATGAAGAGATCGATTTCCTCTCCGACGGCAAAATTGAAGCCCAGCTCAATGACGTAATTGCCGATCTCGATGCGGTACGCGCCGAAGCGCGTCAGGGCAGCTTGTTGCGCGAAGGGATGAAAGTAGTGATTGCCGGACGTCCTAACGCCGGTAAATCGAGCCTGTTAAACGCGCTGGCGGGCCGTGAAGCAGCAATCGTAACCGATATCGCCGGAACCACGCGTGACGTGCTGCGTGAGCATATCCACATTGACGGAATGCCGCTGCATATCATCGATACCGCCGGACTTCGTGAAGCCAGTGATGAAGTGGAACGTATTGGTATCGAGCGCGCGTGGCAGGAAATTGAACAGGCCGACCGCGTACTGTTTATGGTCGATGGCACCACGACAGACGCCGTTGATCCGGCAGAGATCTGGCCGGAATTTATCGCCCGCCTGCCAGCGAAACTGCCGATCACCGTGGTGCGCAATAAAGCCGATATCACCGGCGAAACGCTGGGAATGAGTGAAGTGAACGGTCACGCGTTAATTCGTCTCTCGGCAAGGACTGGCGAAGGCGTGGACGTGCTGCGTAACCATCTCAAACAGAGCATGGGCTTTGACACCAACATGGAAGGCGGCTTCCTGGCGCGTCGTCGTCACCTACAGGCGCTGGAACAGGCGGCAGAGCATTTGCAGCAAGGTAAAGCGCAACTGTTAGGTGCCTGGGCGGGTGAACTGCTGGCGGAAGAGTTGCGCCTGGCGCAGCAGAACTTAAGCGAAATCACCGGGGAATTTACTTCTGATGACCTGCTGGGGCGGATTTTCTCCAGCTTCTGTATTGGTAAGTAACTCGTCTAAATTGATATAAAGGGCACTGTTCCGTTCTGGGGAAACTAACTATCAGAACGGAACAGCGCTTGTTTTTTATGAGCATCCTGCACCAAAACTGCCTTTGCTACTGGCTGGAGCGACTTTAAACACCTTGCAGTCCTGTCTTTACAGAGAACGATATTGCTTTAACCTATTAAGCTCCTCTTGCGGAAAGTTAAATTCGTCTACTGCTTTCCAGAATAGTTCTTTAAGTACAGGATTGCCATTTGCCAGACTTATTACAGATTTACCTTCATTATTCTTTTCTTCCAGCTGCATCATCACATCTTTAAGGTAATTTTCATTTTCACCAACCACAATTTTGAATATTTTCAGCCAGAGCCCCATATGTATATCATCCCCGTTATTTACCACATGAGAGAATGACTTGCCATCAAAGTCACGGGTAAACTGCTCCACAATTTCATCGAAAGAGAACCCGTGTTTCAACGCCAGGCGAATCGCCGCATTCAGATATACGTCAATGACCTCTTTACTCATTTTCTTAAAGCTTGCAATATGCAAAGAGCAGACAGCATTATTTCTGCTCAGCGACAGTAGTTCTCTCACCACATCTTTATCATTTTCATAATGGCTGGCTATCACATCAGCTGTCTCCATCCAGGCAGCAACAATCTCCGTATACCCTTTCACTATCGCAGAATATAAGCCTGATGCCTTCGTCCATTTGTCTGACTCCCCCGTCCATTTTTCTCTTGCAGCCATCAGCTTCAATATATCTTCTTTATTTATTTCATTTTTAAACATTTTGGCTTTTATATTGGCTAGCAATATATTAACAACATTATAATCATTGGTTCTAATAGCGCTATTTAAATCATAAATTGAGTCTATTTCTTTTCCTACACTATGAAGTATTTCATTTTTATTTACTCCAAACTCTTTCTCAAAGTCATCTATCGCCAAGAACAATACCTTGACACTTTCTTTTTTATTTTTTGATAAAGCTACAGAAATCGCGCTCACACCACGGTTATCTTTCGCAAGGAGTAGAGTTTCCAGGTCTTCCCGGCTAAAGTTAAATTTTCTGGCCAACTCTTTTAAATTTGTTATATATTCATTAATCTTATTAAGATTATCGTGTTGCAGTGACATACATAACCCATATGTTCCCCCTGGTCCTTTAGCAGCAAGAATCTCAAGAACCTTTGATACTGTCATTTCTTGGGAATTTCTTAACTTATCGAAAAAAAGAACAATATTTTCATACGTCCCCATTTGCATTAATAGATATAATGCTGATGGTGATAATGGTGGTTGCAATTCATTGTCTATACCACTTAATAAATGGGCCTGCTCTCGAGGGAGATAAGGAATTATGCCTACACACTCGGAGCAAATCTCTGTTTTTACCCATTTTATATTCGCCAACTCAATATTTATAAATGATTGTAATGACCCAAAAGAATCACAGTTTTTTGCTTTATAGCGTACTGCAGTATTGGTTGCATTAGGATCATAAAAGGATACAACATATTCAGTTTCGCCGGCAGGCGTTTGTTTTATCCTCAAGCGGACGGCCATAGCGTGTTTTTGAGATTTAACGATTGCCGCCATATGCGTTAACTTCTCTTTTTCCATTCTGTGAAAGAAGACAGATAATATCTCCCCGAACTTGTCACTGGCAACGACGCATGTACCTGGTGGTGGATTGTTTATTAGATTATCAAATTGCTGATCAAGCTCGTATGGAAAATGTTGCTGTATCCCTTCTGGAGTTGAATAGCATTCCTTCAATGGAACTTTACCTGTATTTTCATTCATTGAATCTATACAATACTGCAGCGAAATATGCCTGCACACGACTAAATCTTCTGGTTTTTCATTAAAATAAACCTTACAGTTATAATCTACAATATCATATTTACTATTAGCTTTTTTCTGCTCTTTAGTAAAACTCTCATCATCTGCGTTCGTATGAGGACGAATAAAAATATCTTTGAGGGATGTTGTAAGCGCAGGTGGTACGGGAATCTGTGTAGCACACTTTCCTTCAATATCCCCCACAGTTACAATCAGACTTTCAGGGTCTTGCTCAGATGTGGAGACAATAATAATAAGTCCACCACCGATTAAAACCCATGGTTCAATCTCGCTACAATTATTAAAAAAATGATTTAACGGACCTTCTTTTTCAAGCGAATAAACTGAAGGATTTTTAAGATACGCCACTATATCATCAATGATCAATTGAGTTTTATTTTTTTCTCCATCCAACTCAGACATGAAAGAAGGAGATTGTGCACATACACTGCCAACAGTTACGTTATCAACCATTTTCTTTCCCCTCATTCATATGAAAGTTGTAGTAATAATAAGGTTACTATTTAAAAACCAACTATCAAATTTCGCTCATTTATAGAGTTATTTGTCTTTTTACGTCATTACCCCATCAGGTCATCAACCTGGTAATGAAGTGAGTAAACCGCGACGTCAATGAGGGAAACAGCTCCTTGTAATGGAACCCCTATAATCAATGCCATCATCTTCAACAATAATGATAAAAATTAAAAAATTTATCCATTTATGGATTTTTGCTAATATTTTGCATGGGCCAGCCATCACAAACACAGACAATATCTAATTGTGATTCGATTCACATTTAAACAATTTTAGAATAGACAAAATTCTTGAGTATTATACTGTAGCCTCGTGTCTTTCGAGGATAAGTGCATTATGAATATCTTACATATATGTGTGACCTCAAAATGGTTCAATATTGACAACAAGATTGTCGATCACCGCCCTTGATTTGCCCTTCTGTAGCCATCACCAGAGCCAAACCGATTAGATTCAATGTGATCTATTTGTTTGCTATATCTTAATTTTGCTTTTTGCAAAGCTCATCTCTCATTTATTTACTTGTTTTAGTAAATGATGGTGCTTGCATATATATCTGGCGAATTAATGGATATTGCAGATGTAATATTCACAGGGATCACTGTAATTAAAATAAATGAAGGATTATGTAATGGAAAACTTTAAACATCTCCCTGAACCGTTCCGCATTCGTGTTATTGAGCCAGTAAAACGTACCACTCGCGCTTATCGTGAAGAAGCAATTATTAAATCCGGTATGAACCCGTTCCTGCTGGATAGCGAAGATGTGTTTATCGATTTACTGACCGACAGCGGCACCGGGGCGGTGACGCAGAGCATGCAGGCCGCGATGATGCGCGGCGACGAAGCCTACAGCGGCAGCCGCAGCTACTATGCGTTAGCCGAGTCAGTGAAAAATATCTTTGGTTATCAATACACCATTCCGACTCACCAGGGCCGTGGCGCAGAGCAAATCTATATCCCGGTACTGATTAAAAAGCGCGAGCAGGAAAAAGGCCTGGATCGCAGCAAAATGGTGGCATTCTCTAACTATTTCTTTGATACCACGCAGGGCCATAGCCAGATTAACGGCTGTACCGTGCGTAACGTCTATATCAAAGAAGCCTTCGATACGGGCGTGCGTTACGACTTTAAAGGCAACTTTGACCTTGAGGGATTAGAACGCGGCATTGAAGAAGTTGGCCCGAATAACGTGCCATATATCGTTGCGACCATCACCAGTAACTCTGCAGGTGGTCAGCCGGTTTCACTGGCAAACTTAAAAGCGATGTACAGTATCGCGAAGAAATACGATATTCCGGTGGTAATGGACTCCGCACGCTTTGCTGAAAACGCCTATTTCATCAAGCAGCGTGAAGCAGAATACAAAGACTGGACCATCGAGCAGATCACCCGCGAAACCTACAAATATGCCGATATGCTGGCGATGTCCGCCAAGAAAGATGCGATGGTGCCGATGGGCGGCTTGCTGTGCATGAAAGACGACAGCTTCTTTGATGTGTACACCGAATGCAGAACCCTTTGCGTGGTACAGGAAGGCTTCCCGACATATGGCGGCCTGGAAGGCGGTGCGATGGAGCGTCTGGCGGTAGGTCTGTATGACGGCATGAATCTGGACTGGCTGGCTTATCGTATCGCGCAGGTACAGTATCTGGTCGATGGTCTGGAAGAGATTGGCGTTGTCTGCCAGCAGGCGGGCGGTCACGCGGCATTCGTTGATGCCGGTAAACTGCTGCCGCATATCCCGGCAGACCAGTTCCCGGCACAGGCGCTGGCGTGCGAGCTGTATAAAGTCGCCGGTATCCGTGCGGTAGAAATTGGTTCTTTCCTGTTAGGCCGCGATCCGAAAACCGGTAAACAACTGCCATGCCCGGCTGAACTGCTGCGTTTAACCATTCCGCGTGCAACATATACTCAAACACATATGGACTTCATTATTGAAGCCTTTAAACATGTGAAAGAGAACGCGGCGAATATTAAAGGGTTAACCTTTACCTACGAACCGAAAGTATTGCGTCACTTCACCGCAAAACTGAAAGAAGTTTAATTAAAACATTCAGAGTGGCTATAAGGATGTTAGCCACTCTCTTACCCTACATCCTCAATAACAAAAATAGCCTTCCTCTAAAGGTGGCATCATGACTGATCAAGCTGAAAAAAAACACTCTGCATTTTGGGGTGTTATGGTTATAGCAGGTACAGTAATTGGTGGAGGTATGTTTGCTTTACCTGTTGATCTTGCCGGTGCCTGGTTTTTCTGGGGTGCCTTTATCCTTATCATTGCCTGGTTTTCAATGCTTCATTCCGGGTTGTTGTTATTAGAAGCAAATTTAAATTATCCCGTCGGCTCCAGTTTTAACACCATCACCAAAGATTTAATCGGTAACACCTGGAACATTATCAGCGGTATTACCGTTGCCTTCGTTCTCTATATCCTCACTTATGCCTATATCTCTGCTAATGGTGCGATCATTAGTGAAACGATATCAATGAATTTGGGTTATCATGCTAATCCACGTATTGTCGGGATCTGCACAGCCATTTTCGTTGCCAGCGTATTGTGGATAAGTTCGTTAGCCGCCAGTCGTATTACCTCGTTGTTCCTCGGGTTGAAGATTATCTCCTTTGTGATCGTGTTTGGTTCTTTCTTCTTCCAGGTCGATTACTCCATCCTGCGCGATGCCACCAGCACCACTGCAGGAACGTCTTACTTCCCGTATATCTTTATGGCTTTGCCGGTGTGTCTGGCGTCATTTGGTTTCCACGGCAATATTCCCAGCCTGATTATTTGCTATGGAAAACGCAAAGATAAGCTAATCAAAAGCGTGGTCTTTGGTTCGCTGCTGGCGCTGGTGATTTATCTCTTCTGGCTCTATTGCACGATGGGGAATATTCCGCGCGAAAGCTTTAAGGCGATAATCTCCTCAGGCGGCAACGTTGATTCGCTGGTCAAATCGTTCCTCGGCACCAAACAGCACGGCATTATCGAGTTTTGCCTGCTGGTGTTCTCCAACTTAGCTGTTGCCAGTTCGTTCTTTGGTGTCACGCTGGGGTTGTTCGATTATCTGGCGGATCTGTTTAAGATTGATAACTCCCACGGCGGGCGTTTCAAAACCGTGCTGTTAACCTTCCTGCCACCTGCGTTGTTGTATCTGATCTTCCCGAACGGCTTCATTTACGGGATCGGCGGTGCCGGACTGTGTGCCACCATCTGGGCGGTCATTATTCCCGCAGTGCTGGCAATCAAAGCTCGCAAGAAGTTTCCCAATCAGATGTTCACGGTCTGGGGCGGCAATCTTATTCCGGCGATTGTCATTCTCTTTGGTATAACCGTAATTTTATGCTGGTTCGGTAACGTCTTTAACGTGTTACCTAAATTTGGCTGATCCCTTCAAGAAGCCAGCCATTTCGCTGGCTTCTTGCCTGTCAGGAAATCACTTATGTCCAAATGGCAACTCGCCTGATTCTCCTTCACCACGTATGCTTTGCGTCACCTTACTATCAGGACGCTTTAGCCCATGTCCCGCTTTTTGATTTGTAGTTTTGCCCTGGTTTTACTTTATCCCGCCGGGATTGATATGTACCTCGTTGGTTTGCCGCGCATCGCCGCCGATCTCAATGCCAGCGAAGCGCAGTTGCATATTGCGTTCTCCGTTTATCTGGCGGGCATGGCAGCTGCGATGTTATTTGCCGGTAAAGTAGCCGATCGTTCAGGGAGAAAGCCTGTCGCCATACCCGGCGCGGCGCTATTTATTATCGCCTCGGTGTTCTGTTCACTGGCTGAAACCAGTGCGTTATTTCTTGCAGGGCGATTTCTACAGGGGCTGGGCGCGGGCTGTTGTTACGTAGTGGCGTTCGCCATTTTACGCGACACACTGGATGATCGACGTCGGGCTAAAGTGCTGTCGTTACTCAACGGCATTACCTGCATCATTCCGGTGTTAGCGCCGGTGCTCGGACACCTGATTATGCTTAAATTCCCGTGGCAGAGTCTGTTCTGGACGATGGCAACGATGGGCATCGCGGTATTGATGTTGTCTTTGTTTATTTTAAAAGAAACGCGCCCTGCCGCCCCCGCAGCGTCTGACAAACCACGAGAAAATAGCGAGTCGCTGCTTAACCGGTTTTTCCTCAGCCGTGTTGTTATCACCACCCTCAGCGTTTCAGTGATCCTCACCTTCGTCAACACGTCGCCGGTATTGCTGATGGAAATCATGGGTTTTGAGCGCGGAGAATACGCCACCATTATGGCGTTGACCGCTGGCGTCAGCATGACCGTTTCATTCTCCACACCATTTGCGCTGGGAATTTTTAAGCCACGTACGTTGATGATCACCTCGCAGGTGTTATTCCTGGCGGCGGGGATCACCCTTGCCGTTTCACCTTCTCATGCGGTTTCTCTGTTTGGTATCACGCTGATTTGCGCCGGTTTCTCGGTAGGTTTTGGCGTAGCGATGAGTCAGGCGTTAGGGCCGTTTTCATTACGCGCGGGCGTAGCCAGCTCGACCTTAGGTATTGCGCAGGTTTGCGGTTCGTCACTGTGGATTTGGCTGGCAGCGGTGGTTGGTATCGGCGCATGGAATATGCTGATCGGGATTCTGATTGCCTGTAGCATAGTGAGCCTGTTGCTGATTATGTTCGTCGCACCTGGACGCCCCGTTGCCGCTCATGAAGAAATCCATCACCACGCTTGATCTCAATTTGCTGCTCTGTCTGCAACTGCTGATGCAGGAGCGCAGCGTGACCAAAGCGGCGAAGCGGATGAACGTGACCCCTTCGGCGGTGAGTAAGTCGCTGGCAAAGTTAAGAGCGTGGTTTGACGACCCGCTCTTTGTGAACTCACCGCTGGGGCTGTCGCCCACACCGCTAATGGTCAGCATGGAGCAAAATCTGGCGGAATGGATGCAAATGAGCAACCTGCTGCTGGATAAACCGCATCACCAGACACCGCGCGGCCTGAAGTTTGAGCTGGCGGCGGAATCGCCGCTGATGATGATCATGCTTAATGCGCTGTCGAAACGGATCTACCAACGATACCCGCAGGCGACCATCAAATTACGTAACTGGGATTACGATTCCTTAGATGCTATTACTCGTGGTGAAGTCGATATTGGTTTTTCCGGTCGCGAAAGTCATCCCCGTTCGCGGGAGCTGTTAAGCTCGCTACCGTTAGCCATTGATTATGAAGTGCTGTTTAGTGATGTGCCCTGCGTCTGGTTACGCAAAGATCATCCGGCACTGCATGAAACGTGGAATCTGGACACCTTTTTACGTTATCCGCATATCAGCATTTGCTGGGAACAGAGCGATACCTGGGCGCTGGACAATGTGTTACAGGAGCTGGGGCGCGAACGCACGATTGCTATGAGCCTGCCGGAATTCGAGCAGTCACTGTTTATGGCAGCACAGCCCGACAATCTGCTACTGGCGACCGCACCGCGCTACTGTCAGTACTACAATCAACTCCACCAACTGCCGTTGGTTGCTCTTCCTCTCCCGTTTGACGAAAGCCAGCAAAAAAAGCTGGAAGTCCCTTTTACCCTGCTGTGGCATAAACGGAACAGCCATAATCCGAAGATCGTCTGGTTACGGGAAACCATTAAACATCTTTACGCGTCGATGGCATAACCGAATCGTATGAAACGCGACCCTATTTCACAATAAAATGTAAAAAAGTTGTAATAAACTTATCTGAATCGAACTTTTAGCCGCTTTAGTCTGTCCATCATTCCAGTAAATGATTACTCTTGTATTCATAATGGACCATTAAGCATGGAGCGAAAAATGGCGACTCACTTTGCCCGAGGGATTTTAACGGAAGGACATCTGATTTCTGTTCGTCTCCCCTCCCAGTGTCATCAAGAAGCCCGAAACATTCCCCCTCATCGTCAAAGCCGTTTTCTGGCGTCCAGAGGTTTACTCGCAGAACTGATGTTCATGCTGTATGGCATTGGCGAATTGCCGGAAATCGTCACCCTGCCGAAAGGTAAACCGGTTTTCAGCGATAAAAATTTGCCTTCGTTTTCTATTTCCTATGCCGGGAATATGGTTGGCGTGGCGTTAACAACCGAAGGTGAATGTGGCCTCGATATGGAACTGCAGCGTGCGACGCGCGGGTTTCATAGCCCACACGCGCCCGATAACCACACCTTTTCCAGCAATGAATCGCTATGGATCAGTAAACAAAATGATCCAAACGAAGCGCGGGCGCAGCTCATCACGCTGCGCCGAAGCGTGCTAAAACTAACCGGTGATGTTTTGAATGACGATCCGCGCGATCTGCAGCTGCTGCCCATTGCCGGACGCCTGAAATGTGCTCATGTAAATCATGTAGAAGCGTTATGCGACGCGGAGGACGTGCTGGTGTGGTCCGTGGCGGTCACGCCCACGATTGAAAAGCTCAGTGTCTGGGAGTTAGATGGCAAACACGGCTGGAAAAGCCTGCCCGATATTCACAGCCGCGCCAACAATCCTACCAGCCGGATGATGCGTTTTGCCCAGCTCTCTACCGTGAAGGCTTTTTCGCCAAATTGATAGACAACCACAGGAGTCATCATGTCTGAAAAATTGCAGGTGGTTACGTTACTGGGGAGCCTGCGCAAAGGCTCATTTAATGGCATGGTTGCACGTACCCTGCCGAAAATTGCTCCGGCAAGCATGGAAGTCAATGCGTTACCTTCCATTGCCGACATTCCCTTGTATGACGCTGACGTACAGCAGGAAGAAGGTTTTCCAGCAACGGTTGAAGCTCTGGCGGAACAGATCCGTCAGGCTGACGGTGTGGTGATCGTCACGCCGGAATATAACTACTCGGTACCGGGTGGGCTGAAAAATGCCATCGACTGGCTTTCCCGCCTGCCGGATCAACCGCTGGCCGGTAAACCGGTGTTGATTCAGACCAGCTCAATGGGCGTGATTGGCGGCGCGCGCTGTCAGTATCACCTGCGCCAGATTCTGGTTTTCCTCGATGCAATGGTGATGAACAAGCCGGAATTTATGGGCGGCGTGATTCAGAACAAAGTTGATCCGCAAACCGGAGAAGTGATTGATCAGGGTACGCTGGACCACCTGACCGGGCAATTGACTGCATTTGGTGAGTTTATTCAGCGAGTTAAGATCTAAATAAAAAACCCGCCAGCAATCATGCATGGCGGGTTTTTAACGCGCTATCGATTTTAGTGAGCGTCGATAAACACAATCTTCAGGATAAACAGCAGCGCAACGATGATTACGCACGGGCTTAGATCACGCAGACGTCCGGTACCAATCTTCATCACGCAGTAGGAGATAAAGCCCAGCGCAATACCTTCGGTAATCGAGAAGCTGAACGGCATCATCACAGCGGTAATAAACGCCGGAACAGATTCAGTAAGATCCTGCCAGTTCACGCGAGCAAGACTTGAGGTCATCAGTACGCCCACGTAGATCAGCGCGCCAGCTGCGGCATATCCCGGCACCATCCCCGCCAGCGGCGACAGGAAGATAACCAGCAGGAACAGCAGACCAACAACGACTGCCGTCAGGCCGGTACGCCCCCCAACGGAAACGCCGGAAGAAGACTCGATATACGCCGTAACAGAAGAAGTCCCGATAAACGAACCGGTCACGGAAGAGATGCTGTCGACATACAGTGCCTGCTTCATGCGCGGGAATTTACCTTTTTCATCCGCCAGTCCTGCTTTATCGGTCACGCCAATCAGTGTACCGGAGGAGTCAAACAGGTTGACCAGCATGAAAGAGAAAATCACCCCTGCCAGCCCGAGGTTAAACGACCCGGCTAAATCTACATGACCCACGACAGTCATTACGCTCGGCGGCGCAGAAACGATGCCATTGTAGTGGACATCACCCAGCATCCAGCCCAGCAGCGTCGTCACCACGATGGAAACCAGCACCGCCGCGTGAATGTTGCGTGAGGCCAGAATAGCAATGATGAAGAAGCCGAGGATCCCCAGCAGTACGCTGTGAGAAGTCAGATTACCGATGCTCACCAGCGTTTCCGGGTTAGCGACAATCACACCTGCATTCTTCAGTCCCATCATGCCAATAAACAGGCCGATACCGCTGGTAATGCCCACACGCAGACTCACCGGAATGTTGGCTATCATCCAGTAGCGAACGCGGAAAATCGTCAGTAACAGCAGACCTATCGCGCCCCAGAAGATTGCGCCCATCCCGACTTGCCACGGCAAGCCCATCGCCTGTACAACCACAAAAGCGAAGAACGCATTCAGGCCCATAGCAGGTGCCAGCGCAACTGGCAGGTTAGCAAACAGTCCCATCATAATACTGCCGAATGCAGCAATCAGACAGGTAGTAACGAAGACGGCGCTGGTATCCATGCCAGCAACGCCAAGAATTTGCGGGTTAACAAAAACGATGTAAACCATCGTCAGGAAGGTGGTAAAACCGGCGATCACTTCGGTCCGTGCCGTCGTGCCATGTTCGCGCAGTTTAAACACGCGTTCCAGCATCCCCTGGCCAGAAGCCTGGGTTGTGTGTTGTTGACTCATTATCTATTTCCGAACAAGGAGGGAAAATCCGTCGCTATCGTATACCAAAATGAGACAATATGGACGGCTGAAGATAACTTTTTTTCATTGTATTTGCTTATACGGCAACGATTGCGTGATGCGAATTGGCATGACGAAAACGTTAAACTAACGATAAAGGAAAGACATGACCCAGATAGAAGCGGTATTTTTCGACTGCGACGGTACGCTGGTCGATAGCGAGGTCATTTGCTCTCGCGCCTATGTCACGATGTTCAGGGAATTTGGCATTCACGTTGACCTGGAAGAGATTTTTACCCGTTTTAAAGGCGTAAAACTCTACGAAATCATCGACATCATCAGTAAAGAACAGGGCGTGACGATGGTCCAGGCCGATGCCGAGCACGTTTACCGCGCAGAAGTAGCACGTCTGTTTGATACCGAACTTGCGGACATCGCAGGAGCGAACGAATTGCTGGCGAGCATTAACGTGCCGATGTGCGTCGTCTCTAACGGTCCGGTCAGCAAAATGCAGCATTCGCTTGGTAAGCTCAATATGCTGCACTACTTCCCGGAAAAACTGTTCAGCGGCTACGATATTCAGCGTTGGAAGCCCGACCCGGAGTTAATGTTCCATGCGGCAAAAGCGATGAATGTGAACGTTGAAAACTGCATTCTGGTCGATGACTCCAGCGCCGGTGCGCAATCAGGAATCGATGCCGGTATGGAAGTGTTTTACTTCTGCGCTGACCCGCACAATAAGCCGATCGTTCATCCGAAAGTCACCACCTTTACCGAGCTGGGGCAGCTGCCTGCGCTCTGGAAGGCACGCAGCTGGAATATAACGCGATAATCGCCTCCTTACTTCAACGCTTACACATCAGTCACGCTGGTTTGAGATAAAGAATACCAGGTGTCTGATGAGTAAGCGTCTATTCCCTATGAATAATTTATGTCGTTATTCGTCCTGTCATCCACCCTCAGCATAGTTAAGCCTGGGTTATATTTTTTACAATATCGGGATACCGTTCGAACCAATCCAGAATATTAAGCATCGCGTTACTGATATTTTTATTCGCTTTATATTGATTCTCGCGTCTATGATTTTGAACAATAGTAAGCTTAGAACGTATCTTATTGTCAGAGTCAGCAATATCCTCATTTAATGCCTTTACTTCATCCTGTACTTCTTGACTATTCCAGTTGTCCCTTTTTTTATCAAATAAAGTCCTTTTATCATCTACTGATTTATCCCGACTTATGGTCAACTCTTTAATTTCTCGCAATAAGTCATCGTAATCTGTAATGGAAGCTCTTATTTCCTGATAGTTTTTTAATAAATCCTGCCTGTTAATTGAAAATGCACTGGATAAATATTGAAAATCGCGAGCAAACTTATTGAGCCTTGAATCGTAATCTGTCTTAAAAGATTTTATATGTTCCAGTTGGTTTGATAGCGCTTCAATTTGTTTTTTTTGAACACCTTCAAAAATGGGTGCAAGTTCCTTATAATCAAATGTTACATTTGTAGCAGATTCTTTATGAGACTCCTTTATTTGCTTTTGGACATATTCTTTTGGATTTTCAGTAAGTATTGTTCCATCTGGCGGCGGAATCATTTTATTTATTATAGATTCAACAAACTTAATTCGATCATTTTCTATCCTGTCTCTTATACACATCTGACGCTGCCGACG
>OWJE01000120.1_pt1 | contig 61554 bp, 52 predicted proteins | sample 1732931 | NCBI WGS metagenome assembly OWJE01 (sample SAMN05065769, study PRJEB22554) | human gut metagenome | biome: ENVO:2100002; feature: ENVO:00000062; material: ENVO:00002003 | host: Homo sapiens | place: USA | reverse complement strand
GCCCAGGCTGCCATAGTGCGGCTTACCAGGAATGCGGCGTTCCGATACAAGGCCTATCTCGAACAGATTGACTATGCCACAAACCGGGGCCTTGAGCGCAATCAGATGGAACGCCTCGCCACCCTTGACTTTGTACATAAGGGGCAGAACCTCTTCATTACCGGCTCTTCAGGTACGGGGAAAAGCTATCTGGCATGTGCCCTCGGCCACGAGGCATGCAAAAGGGGATTCCGCACTTTCTATGCCAATGCACCCAAACTGCTTGGCGCACTGAAGGTTGCCAAAGTCAAAGGTGCACTTGAAACTGAGCTCAAGAAGATTGAGCGTTGCCAGTTACTCATCCTTGACGACCTGTTCATTGTACCTCTTGATGCCAAGGAACGTCCCATCCTGCTCGAAATTATTGAGGACAGGCATGAAAGGAAATCCACTATCATAACCTCGCAGTACCCATCGTCCAACTGGTATGACATGGTTGGTGATCCGACAATAGCCGACGCCATCCTTGACCGAATCATTCATACGGCGCATACCATAGAATTATATGGCGAAAGCATGCGTAAGTTAAGGGCTAAGAAAAGCCAGAGTGTCTAAAAGGGTAAAATAAAATTAACCCCTGCACCAGGACTTTACAAGGGGCAATAATATTGTGACCAACAGGAGCAAATCCTGTTTGGCCAAAGGGGTCAAAGCAGAGTGGCCTTTCCAACTGTCAATATGAACGGAGCTGTGAAATGCTCGTAATCAACAACATCCTCTTTTGTGTCGCACAGCGTCCATGTCACTTCCACTACTGCAGGTCTCAACTTGAATACGGCCGTAGGTTTACCTAACAAAATGATGGCAGCACGAGTAAGTTTGCCTTCAATCATCACACCGCTGTTGCTCAGCAACTCTTCAACGGACCAACCATCTATCTCATTAGCAGGAATCTTTGAATGTACCTTTTTGTACATCACACGGGCTTTTGCGACAGTCAGTTCATCCAAGTCTGCCAATGTCGCATTCTGTACGATGCCAGCAGACCAATCGTCGGGGGCAAAAAGTTGTTCCTCCAAAATGACATTCAGTCGCTCTGGAGTCAGTTCCACTAAAGAGTCCTCTATCCGCAGCCATGCCTTATTGTGCGCATAGACAGGCAACTTCGGCTGATGCTTCGGAATATGAATCACCCAAACTGTTTTGTGAGTATCTTCCGTTACAAACTGCTCAATATCCAGCCCTTCACTCGAAAGGTTAGCAGACAGATTCGTCAATCGAAGTGTTGCTTGTTGAGTTGTATAGTTGTATGTGTCCGTTCCGATAATTTTTAAGGTCTTATCCTCAACACCGACAACCAGATGCCTACCCTCCATGTTAGCCAATGCCGATACATAGGAAATGACATCATCCTTTTCATGACCGCTGAAAGTCATTCTTCAGATTCTTGAACTTCTTCCACTCGCAACCCTCGTCCTTTTTCGGGTATTGCCTGATGGGATATTATTGTACAATTTATTTTATTATTTTAGCATATTAAACATCGTTGTATCTGTAAACGTATGCCAAATCTCCAAGTCAACAGGTCTGTAGTCCTTGAAGAGCTTCTTTACAAACTCTATCTCGAATACCAAACGGAAGTCATTGGGGGCATAGTTTGGCTGGCCTTCCTTGCGAGTACCTACACGGGCTATCTTTATCAAGTATAAATCGCGGATGCCCTTGCGCTTGATATACGGCATGAAGTAGTATAGTTTGTTCAGAGCCACAGTTGATGGGAATCTCTTACCTGTGTAATATATCTTTGCCGACTGGTCAAGATAGCGCTCAATGTTATCGTTCTTCACTAAGCTGATGAGCACGTTTTTATCCATTTCCACGTCAGGCTCTTGCCTTTTGGCAGGCTGAACAACGGGAGCGTTTTCCACGATATTCTCAGGATATTGTTGGAGCACATCGAAGAAATTGAGTTGCTTGACTCTCGCTACAGTTTTCTTTATTTCACCTTTCTCTTCTGGTACCGCTTTCTCCAGCGTTTCGCGGTTCAACCTGCGTCCCATCAGTTTATACCAGATAGAGCGGGCCATCTTGGTTTCTGTTTCAAAGAATCCCATTCCCTTTTGAAGCATCTCCTTGTCTGTGAAGTCGAGTATTTCATCAGCCGTTTTCTTATCACGAACCATTTGATCGACCTTCTCAAACAATTTGGCGTTTTCTTCGCGATAAGGCAGATAAACGCCCTCCACCTCGCTGGGCATCAGTTCCAAGACACCGCCACCAAAATTGCGTCCAAGAATCTCTGCAAAAGCAAAAGAGAGAGAATTGTAATAGCTTACCACAAAGGCCTTGCGGTTCACACCTTCCTTGATAAAGACACGATGCATGGTGTCCGTAGTGTAGGCCTGAGCATCATTCAGTACAAACTTGGGATAGAGATTATTGCGACGAAGGAAGAGCGCATCTGATAATTTGATTGACGGAATCACATACCAATCATCACGGATACTTGTTTTATAGCCCTTGTTGATTCCCTGCTGTTCGCCATTCTCAATATATGCCTTGGTACCCTCGGTGCCATTTTCTTTAGCACCAGGAGTAAACACTAACAAATTAGCCTTTGCACCATTTGCAAGATTCTGCTGCCAGTCAGCTTTCGTGAAGCACAAGCTATTCACCTGAACGCTACGACCCACCATAGGACGAGCATACTCATGCAACTGATACATATCCACCACTCCCTGTGGCACAGTAAAATAACTATTGGAACCTGTCGTGATACCAACCTCGACATCTGCATACGTTCCAATCTTTGGCATATTATCAACCCTGACTTTATTCAGGAAATCCAGTTCCTCTTTGTCAAGGAAGTAGTAAGTCCATTTGTCTGCATGGAAATCTATCTGTTTGGTGGGGAGTTTCAGGCGATGAGGGTCAAGCTGCTGCAATGCTTCTGCATCTTTCACCTCGATATGTTCTATCAGATGCTCTCCAGTTCCAGTACGTTCACATAGCAAAAGCACTACCTCTTGCTGGATTTCCTCAAATACCAGATTCTCAAACGATATGATGTTTATCTTATTGAACGATGTGGCCAGATATTTCCTCAGTTGTTGTGCATAAGTCACTTGAAGGAGTTCAGACGGAATAACGAATCCCATCTTTCCTGTTTCTTTCAGTAGCAAACTACATCCAACGACAAACGTTACCCATGCATTGGTAAGCTTAGATCTCTTTAGACCTGCTTTCTTGAATATCTCGCCTGCCAACACCTGCTGTTCTTCATCATAATATTGATAGCGGATAAATGGTGGGTTGCCAACAACGAGATTGAACCTCTGCTCCGTATCTAAACAGAAACGATGGAAATCAGAGTTTATTACCTCTGAATCATGAAGTCCTATTGCACGAGCCTTCTCTGCTTCTACGGCTTCGTATTCAACAGCTGTAGCATGATGGAACAACATGTGTTCTATTGCCATCTGCTCCAAAAAGACACCATCACCACAACTTGGCTCCAATATGTCAGCATCCGTGCTACCGTTTATGCCCCAATGGAGTATAAACGAAGCAATTGCAGGCGGTGTGTAATATGCACCTCGCAATTTCTGTGCGGAAGCGTCCTCAATCAGCTGCATATTGTTCTTTGATTATTGGGATGATACTGTCGTATTGCTCCATGCCGTATAGGTGCATGATAAAGTCTGCCAACTGCTGCTTTGACAACTCGAATTGGCGTTGTAGGATGGTGAGCTTACGCTTGTTTCCATGAGCCGCATCTATCTCGTCTCCCATCTGTATCAACTGTTTTTGCAAGTCATCAATACTATCGTGAGCCAAACGCTCATCGTTGTTCTCAAAGTCAATTTTGCGAATAGGCAGTTGTTTCAGCACCTTTGTTCCACGTGCTATGAAACCACCTCTAAATATCTCACCATAAAGCGAGCTGATCCATTCCAGATACTTACAGTTAAGAATAGCCTGCAAATAGTAGATTGAATATGGCGAATCTTCTGGCAAAGCAATCATGCAATAGCCAGCAGTACCTCCTGATGACACAAAGGTACTACAGCTGTCAACAGCGTATTTGTCGCCAGCAGAAAGCACACCAACAATAATCTTTTCAGGAAGATTGCAAGCATCAAGACTCTGGTGCCTGCCATACCTATGCCACTCGTTGGCTGTCGTTGGTACTGGCTTAATGTCACGAGACGCTGCATTCAAGATATTCTTATGAGCAAGAAAATATTTGTATAGTTTGGGATAGTCATGCTTGATATCATCGAGAGGAATCATTTCCAGCTTATCCTTGTCATTCTTCCTATAAGGAAATATCACACATGCATTTGGTTTAAATGTGCGATAAGTATTCAGGCCATCATCACCAGTTGAAGTTTGGAAATATGGCCTTGTAACCTCCTTCTCTACTTTCCAATCTTGACCATCTTTCTCGAAGGTATAAATGCCATTCCTTTCTGACTTAGGCTGGAACACATATACTTTGTTGGCACTCGTTTGGATGCCATTAAAGATATTATCCTCGCCGGTAATTGCAAGAAGTGTAGTGCTATTTGACAGGATGGTATCATACGCTCCCCTCAGCTGTTCAGGGAACAAGGGCCAAGTACTCTCAGAAATCTCATCATAACTCTTTGTGTCGGTAGGCAGTATATTCTTGTCTGTCAACTTCCATTGATTCAAATTGCTAACTTCATTGTATCTGAATGTCTCGTGTTCTGCCTTCTTAACAATGAGCAGGCATGTATAGTTGGACTTTCCTGGGAATACCTTGCAAGCACCGAAAGCAGTAATAGCTTCAAGAGTTTTTCGTGTTAAAATAAGACGGCGAAGTTCCTGACCTGCTCCAACCTTCATAAACTTTAATGGGACAATATAGCCAAGCAAGCCGTTGTCTTTCAGCAAATCCATTGCTCGTTCCACGAAAACAATGTATTTATCAAATTGCTTGTAGGCACTCGTATATTTCTGTTTGTACAAAGGAAGTTCCTTGGGGGTGACATTCTTCATGCCTTCCGTCGTCAGATAGGGCGGATTACCAATGATGGCATCGAAACGCATGTTGCCAAAATCAAACGGATTAATATCACTGGCATCTGTAGCTTTAATGTCGCAACTTGATAGCAGACTATTGCCAAAGAAGATGTTCTTTGCCAAGTCTGGCAGAATGGGGTGCTCGTTTATTAAACTTGCAGAATCCTCATTCTCCAGCAACTTCAACAGCAACCCAAATTTGCTTGCCTCTACTGCATTGAAATCCTTATCTACACCATAGATGCAATTTTTCAGTAATTGCTTCTTTTCGGCATATTTCAACCTATAAGAAATCTCGCTAATTTGCACAAGTTTCGAGGTGTCGTGCTGGATATAATAGTCTATCAGAATATCATTTAGCAACTGATATGTCTCCAATAAGAAAGCGCCAGAACCGCATGCTATATCTGCTATCTTTAATTTCAGTATTTCCTTTGCAGACTTGTCTTTACAAAGTGGTGTGATTGTCTGTCTGAGGATTTCACGGATGATATAAGTGGGCGTTGTTACCATATCACGATCCTCATTCTCAGGCTTCTTGACTATTTGCAATTCTCCATCCTTTACCGCCAGCTTCTCGGCAATAAAAATTTCGTAGATGTGGCCCAAGATATCAGATGAGAATACACTGAATGAATATGGGCTTTCAGGGAAGTACAACTGACGGATGATAGTCCAGAAAGCTGAACTGGCATTGCATACCACTCGCTCAGAAAGTTCCTGATCAAACAAACCTGAGTTATATTTCGTATCGGCCTTTCTGAACTTCTCCAGAAGTTTATCAAAATTACCGCCATCTGCTATTGCCAACAAATCCTTGTAGGTCTCGATATTTCTGTCCTCACAAACACGAAGGAAGAGAATCTTGTTGATATAACTTTGCACTTCATCGCCCAGCAATTCCATATCTATTGTAGGTTCAGCGTTGAGAATCTCTTTGCCAAGCAACAAGCGCCATTCATTAATCTGTTTCAAGAACTGTTTATCAACAGACCACTGTTTCAGGCGGACCTCAATATCCTTCCACTCTTCATCAAACTGGCCAGAATACACGGAGTCTTTTCCAAGCAAACGCTGTAGTTCCTCAAATTTGTCTTCGTATTCTGTGTAGTGGTACTTCTTGATAAGGGCCTTTTGGTTGGTATCAGTTTCCTCTACTTTAACAGAGGTGTCATAAATCATCAGGTACTCGAAGTTCGACAGTACAGAGATTTTCAGGTTGGCTGTATATCCATAACGACGAGCCTGACGCGCAGGCACATCAACATCGTTAATATGCACACACGGTTTCTTCGCTTCAAGGAAGAACTTGCGTTCTGCAAACAAACGGAAAGTATAATCTGGCTTCTTGGTGTTTTCGGATGCACCTGCCTTTAGCGGTTCCTCCAAAATCACCTCACGCTCATTAGTGGGTCTTCCTGCCTTGTTCTTGATATCCCAACCCAACAACTCAAACAACGGGTCAAGGAAATCACTCCTCACCTGCGTCTCATTGTAATGGTCGGTTAGATAGATGTTCCTATCTGACTCATACTTCCTAATTAATTCTTCTATCGTAGTCATTACTTTTTGTTTCTTTATGATTACCCACTAACTATTTTACAGTTACCCACTAAGTGTATTGTAGTTACCCACCAACTCAATTATCGTTTTTCTCTGATACAACTTTCGCAAATATCCTACGTGCTTGATTCCAAAAAGCAGAACGGATTTCTAGATTCTTTTTAAGTGGTAAAGATGATACTTCGCATTTTGCATTCGGTCCTGTTGTTTCAAAAAAATCTACTATAGATACTTCAAAGACTTTAGGACTACCTCTAAATTCTGCTCTAATATGGATTACTTCTGGAATAGTTTTGTGACTAAACTCAAAAGTCATAGCAGTAAAAATGCAACCATTTTCTTCAAATTGTTTAACAAAGGCATCTTCTCGTAATCCGCCACCTTCTAATATTGCTTGTCGAATACCAGAAAGTATAGTTGTATTTTTTGTTTCCTGTGTTGAATCATCATCTACATTTTCTTCTTCATCTTCACTTTCTCTTCCACGCCTAAAAGTTAATGCTATTACATCTTCGAATCTCCAATCATCTGTCATTCCATAATCAATCAAAGTATCAAAAAACTCTATTGTTTGTTTGTCACTTAAGTTGTCTATGTTTAATGAAGATATTTTTGTCGTCTCTTTATCGACAAACTGTGAAAATAATTTTTGGACTTCCTTGCCATCGGCAGAACGTGTACAGTCTACTTCTACTTGCCATTCCCCCTTTTTATTCTCAAACATAAAAAAGTCACAATGGCTTTGCTCTTTTTCCATAAATTGGATTCTTCCTGGTTTCCTTATTTCATAATCAAGTCTACCTTTATATATTGAGACACCATTTCGACTTTCTACAACGAGTTTACCTAATTTATACCCTTTTGATAATAGAGCACGATTATTATCTCGTGCTTTTTCATATATATCATTCAATGAGAATAAAGTTGAAGAAGAACGCATAACAAAACCACTAAGAGAAGATTTGGTTGAAAGTTGATATGCATTAGTACGAAGTTCCTCTATTGAAATCCTTTCCCAAACACAATGGGATAGAATTTTACCCATATCTTCTGCGGTAGCGTTAATCGCGAAGACACCACGCTCTTGCATGAAAGCATTAAGAATACGACGCTTTATGAAGTTTGAACAAACTTCTTTAATCTCATATTCTTCAGGATAACTACTATTGTTCATTTTCTGTCAAATTTAAAAGGAAATCAGGAATACTATTATTACGTGCCATTTTCATAATAGACACGTCAAAGCCATCAAAAATATCTGTTTTTATATCATTCTCTATCTTCCTAAACTCGTCATCAGCATCATATACATATAAAATGATTTTTATACCTTTATCCCATAATGATGTTTTTGAATAAGCATTTCTCAGAAATCGGAAACTATTAAGGTCTAATTGCCCAAAATAAAATATGTAAGAAGTCGTTTCACCTCCACGCTTAAATTCTGCAAATATTATATCAGAGAAAATGTTCTCGATAGTTAATGCTTTTTGTCTAGTTAAAGGAAGGCCACTTATATACCTTGGCGAATATATGAAATTATATTCCCCATCTTCTTTCTTTATATTATCTATTGCATTTTGCAAAGCAAATAATCTCATGAATCTCGTGTTATCTAACACATATATACTATTGACACCTGCACGACGTGTACGAGTTGACACTGAGACCTGATTTAAAGCCTCATTAAATTTTGGATAAAATTCTCTGTAATTGTATGTATCGGAGAACCATATAGCAATAATGCCAATATCTGAGATAGTGCAATTATCTACATCTGGGAATTTCTCAACAAAAGGTGCAGAGTTTCTCAACTTCAATAGCTTTTTATCAAGCCTTTCTATCCAATCTTGGAGAAGAACTTTATTGAAACTTTTTGTTTCATAACGTTTGGCTTCCAATACAGCAAGCTGAGGCTTGGCTTTCAATGGAGTCTCAAATTTTACAATAGTATCAATACCCATTTTCTTTCCGTCTTCTCCTTTAACATCCATGTCATAATCGCCAATTCTATTCCACCCAAACTTCTTCAAGAGAGCAAAAGCTTCGCGATTCCATATGTCACCATTATAATGCTGATCTTCCATATTATAAATTTTCCTTTATTGTATTAACAATTGGCCAAAAATTGGTTTCTTGACATCGAATAGCAAAAGAATTCTGCGATGTAACAGAAAGAAAGAATTCGGAAAACGCTTTCGATTCAATACTCACTGTCAATCTTGATATACTACCAGAATATCTGTCTATCAATTCTTTTCCAACTTGAGAATCTTCAAGATGTATAGAAAGACGTCCTATTGCCCCTTCCTTATATACAAATTTTTTTATCGAAAGATCTGTAATAAAAGCCTTCCAATCCAACAATTGAATTCTTTCAAAAACCTTTTCTGGCGAACAATCTACATTTTTAAATACTACTTTTGATTTAAAACAATTTCTCAGTAAAGACCTAGCTTTGGAAAACTTTATAGAAGAGGATGTTGAATATATTAGTCCATATCGGAGATCCATAAGAAGTTCTATTTCTTCATATACATTCACAACTTTTTTCTCAATGACATTCTCTTGCGAATTATAATTTTGTAAATATGACGGTGTCCTTACTAACACTTTTGTCACTATTACGTCATCTTCAATATGAACATAAGTAAAACCTATGCCCGCATTTTCAGTATATTTCTTGGACTCAAAAACATGAGCTATACTTTCTATGTCAGAATCGAGACCAATTATTCTGTTAAATACTATAGTTTTCTTTGTTTCCATATTGTCATATTGTCATATTGTAATCACTTGTGTCAATATATTTTCTATCCATATACTTATGCTTATACCCTAACATATTAACCATTTTCGCTACAGGTCCACAATAAATCATCTACGCTGACACCTAAAACCTTAGCCAATTGGATGAACATCTCAACATTAGGTTGGGCAGCATTAGTCACCCATTTGGAAATAACAGCAGGGTCTTTATCAAGGATTTCCGACAATTGTTTATTGGTCATTCCTTTCTCTGCAAGTACCACCTTTAGGCGGTTGATTCTTTTACGCTCCATTCGTATGCTAATAATTTGGCTACAAATATACACGAAATTTCTCAAAGTCAATGCTGTTTGAGCAAAAATATAGTAATATTGAGTTGAAAAAATGTTTTTATCTTCAATTTTACTTACTATTTACATGTCCTTTATACTCATTTGTCAAGTCCGTAACTTTGGTCATTATCTATACCAACTGCATCATGTATTTCTCCAACTTATACACCAACAGGATTGATACCTTTCCTTTCAAGATACTCCACGATGGGGTGTTGTTTGATAAGTGATAAATCTTCTTCTTTCATCGTCATAAACTTTAAATGGTTGGATAATTCTTATTTGAGTAATAATGGTCGGTTTGAATGATATTTGAATGCAGTTTGAGTGAAATCCTCTTTTCTAAAGTTTTTTCCTCCAAACTTTTTCATCTTTCTTCTTACTACATACTATTTTGTTTTAAGTTATTGATAATCAATACTACATTGTAGTACATGACAATACTACACACCCTACTATAACTGTCAAGCAAAGAACAGGGCAGTATCTTCCTTATCTTATACACATAGACAGGACTGCTGCCGTCACGCCTCCTGCTCACTTTCTCAAAGCCTGCTTTTTTAAGGGCTTCGCCCATATGCTTTAAGGATAATGGGTGATGCGTATAGTAGCCTAAATAGGTGATTATCTCTGTTGTGGTCATATAGGAGCTGTGGGGATTGTCCTCCGTTGGCTTTTCAAAGCAACGGAGCAACAGTTCCATCTCTGCGGTCTGTACTTGGAAATCCTCGCTCTCTCTGTAAAGCTCAGCTATATCTTCATCGTCAAACCAATAACGGAAACCTGATTTTAACAGGGCTTTGGCTTCGGTATAGACTTTATCCATTGAAATAGCCTTTGCTCTGTTGATGTCAATGGACAGCACCTCAAAGGCAGGAACCGTCTACTTCCTGTGGGGGCTGTAAGAAAGTCGTTGCCAAAAGCGTGCTTCAGAGGATTGTCAGGCAAATAACAAATAACATATAATTCCCTTTTTAACCATAATAAAGCGGTGAAAGAAGAAAGGCAAATGTAGTTACTGCGTAGTACAATTATTTTAAGCACCCAACTACACGTTAATCCTTTCTCTTTCACCGCTTTAACTCTTATTGTAGTAATGTAGTAAGATATAATCGGTGAAAGAAAAAGGAAATATATTCATCAGTTCTTGGTATTGCCCAACAGGAAGATTGACGGTACAAAGACAGCCTCTGTCTGCAATCTTCTACTTATGTACTTTCTGAACAAATACGCTTCCATGCTGTCCAACAGAAAGGACAGGGCGATGATAATAGGGAGGGGATAAAGTGGTGAATAGCCTACTGTCTCTCCCTTCTTGATAACTTCTTTTTGACCTGCACCCCTTTCATCGGGATGCAAGTTGGAAGATTTCATAATCGTCTGGAGTCTATGATTGAGTTTCGCCCATGTTACCCCGAAGAATCTCACAAGTTCTTCCTCCGTCATGGCAATCTCGCCTTTACCATTGCGGACAACCTGCATATTCCTGCTCCAATCAAGGTAACTGCGATGATTCTCCGTGCCTGTCATTGTTTTTGGTTTATTGCTCGTATTCATGCTGTTTCCTCCATTTTATAGATTGGTATATCCGAAAGTTCACAAGCCCCTCTCTCCGCAAACAAGGGTGTAAATCAGTGAGTTATGTGATTTACACCCTTTATTACACCCAAAAAGTTTCTCGGTATTTCTTGTATGGTTTATTGCGGCACGATGTCAGGGATTCTATTCGGGTCAGTCCTAAAACTCGCCGAATCAGAAGAAGACCTCTTAGAGCACCGCACCGACGGCTCCGACGCATTCGACACCCTCTACATCAGCTGCGAGAAATTCCCCGTCCACGACATCGTGAACGTACCTGTTAGTGGTGTGATGTAGTATAAAATCCTTCATAAACGGCAAGAAACTTATCCTTCTTGCCGTTTTTTTTGTGCAGTTTTTTGCATATTTGCGTGATTATTTTCGGCACAAATGACAGAAATTGAAAATATTCCACTAAATTTGTACGGAAATAAACAGGAAATCTTATATGAATGACTTGAATCGCATAAAAATGGTTCTCTTTGAAAAGAAGCGGACAAGCAAATAGTTATCAGAGCAGTTGGGGGTCAATCCGTCAACTGTGTCAAAATGGTGTACGAATAGCTCGCAACCAGATTTAGCAAGTCTGCTGAAGATTTCCGACCTTTTGGAAGTCGATATTAAAGAGCTTATCCAAAGAGAATATAAGAACTTTTTGTTATCGCAGGAATCATGAGTTTTCAACCTCAAAATGATTAGGTTATGAAGCAGTTTTCAGAAGCGACACGAGTGCAGATGCCAGCAATGGTACATCTCACTCGAATTGGATATAAATACTTCGGAAAAATTCACGAAGATATGGCTGGCACCGTTTATGACGGTGACACCAACATATTGCTTGGTGTGTTTGAGAAACAGTTTAAGAAACTGAATCCTGAACACGAGGATGAGTATCTTCAGGTGTTGAAAGATATCCGTAAAGAACTGAACGATGATGATTTAGGACGTGGATTTTACAACCGTTTGAAAGCGGTTTCTCCTGTTAGACTTGTTGATTTTGACAATCCACTAAACAATACGTTCCATTTTACGGCAGAGTTCACTTGTAAGAATGTGCAGGACGAATTTCGCCCCGACATCACTCTATTTGTGAATGGTCTGCCATTGGTGTTTGTTGAAGTCAAGAAACCTAACAACCACGGTGGAATGCTTGCAGAAAGCAAGCGCATGAATCATGAGCGTTTCCCAAACAAGAAGTTCCGTCGATTCATCAATATTACGCAGCTGATGATTTTCAGCAACAATATGGAGTATGATGCTTTGGGTGGCATCGTACCAATACAGGGCGCGTTCTATTGCACAGGTGCAAGAAACTCAGCTCCTTTCAACTGCTTCCGTGAAGACAACCTTTCGAGTCAAAAGGTAGCACCGTTCTATACAGATTACCCATATCTCGACATCAATGCCGATGTAGAGAAAAAGATACTGACTGACAACAACTGTCAGGTGATCCATACCAGCGTTGAGTATCAGACCAATCTTAATCCATTCAGCCCTACCAACCACATTCTCACATCAATGTGCTCACCTGAGCGTCTGCTCTACTTGCTGAAGTATGGTATTGCTTACGTTAAGATGGAGCGTGAGGTGGACGGAAAAATTGAGTCCACTGACCAGAAGCACATCATGCGCTATCAGCAGTTCTTCGCTTCGCGTGCAATCCGACAGAAACTGTCTGAGGGAGTGAAGTCAGGCGTAGTATGGCATACGCAGGGAAGTGGCAAGACCGCCCTTTCTTATTCGCTCACTTACATTCTCAACGACTACTATGCTCAGCAAAATAAGGTGGCAAAGTTCTACTTCATTGTTGATCGTCTTGACTTGCTGGAACAAGCCACACAAGAGTTTGAGGCTCGTGGGCTTGTGGTTACTACGGCGAACACTCGTCAGGAATTGATGGAGCAGTTTCGTACCAATCAGGCACAGCAAGGCACCAGCGGTCAGGCGGAAATCACCGTGGTAAACATCCAGCGTTTCGCAGAAGATAAGGAGATAGTGCGCATCAGCGACTATGCCACCAACCTACAACGCATCTTCATTCTTGACGAGGCACACCGTGGATATAAGCCTGGTGGTTGTTTCCTTGCCAACCTTTTTGAGGCAGATGCTGATGCCATAAAGATTGCACTTACTGGTACACCATTGTTGGCAGAGGAACGAGCATCATGCAAGGTGTTCGGTGACTATCTCCATACCTACTATTATGATAGGTCTATTGCTGATGGCTACACGCTTAAAATCATCCGTGAAGACATCGAAACCTCATACAAGGAGAAACTATCTGAGGTCTATGACAAGCTCGACACGCTTGTAGAAAAGAAGGATGTGCGCAAGTCGGAAATCATCGAGCACCCTAACTATGTGAAAGAACTTGGTCGCTATATCATGGAGGACTTGAAGAACTTCCGTAAGATACAAGGCGACGAGACTTTGGGAGGCATGGTTATTTGTGAAACGAGTGAACAAGCACGTCGTCTGTATGATGTTTTTGAAGAAGAGTGGAACAAGCAGAAACCTAAGACTGTCAAGATAAAAATGCCTGATGGCTCTTGCTTTGTTGGCGAAGCGGTGGGTGAATATGAAACGAAATATAAACCTCTGAAAGCCGGGCTCATCCTTCACGACACCGACGACAAGGAAACACGCAAGCAGATTGTCAAGGACTTCAAGAAGAATATGACAATCGACATTCTGATAGTGTTCAATATGCTGCTCACAGGTTTTGATGCTCCACGCTTGAAACGTCTGTACTTTGGACGTAAGCTCAAAGACCACAACTTGCTACAAGCCATCACTCGTGTAAACCGTCCTTATAAGGATATGCGCTATGGCTTCCTCATAGACTTTGCTGACATCAAGAAGAACTTCGACGAGACCAACGAGGCATATCTCCGTGAGCTCAACCGCTTTAATGATGTGGACGAGACCGGCGAAGGCAATGCAACCGACACCTTTACACAAGTTATTGAGGATAAGGAGGAGATTATCAACCAGATGAAGGAGATACGCCAAACACTCTTTGACTACTCCTTCAATAATGCAGAAGAGTTTTCGGAAGAAATCTCCACCGAGGAGGATAAAGCAGTTCTGCTCGACCTCAAACATGCTTTGGAGTCGGCAAAGAATATGGCTAACATCGTCCGCACTTTTGGTGACGACGACATGAAAGAGCAGTTTGCAAAGTTGGAGATAACCAAGCTCCCAGCTCTGCTGTCTGAGGTAAACCATCGCATTGACATCATCAACCAAAAAGAATACTTTGGTGCAAGCGATGAAACCAAAACGCTCATCAATGAGGCGATGATGGATATTGAGTTCAACTTCTCCAAGATTGGGCAGGAAGAAATGCGCATGATAGCAGGAGGCGTGGAATTGAAAGAGAAATGGCAACGCACCATTTCAGCGTTCACTCAGAACTTCGATCAAGAAGCCCCTGATTATATCACATTAAAGGATGCTTTTATGCAGCGTTTCAAAGAACATGGCTTTGTGGTTGACACTGTAGCAAAGTTCAACGAGGAAACAAAGGCTCTCGACGACATCATCAAACGACTGCAAGAGCTTCAGCGTCGTAACGACAACCTTGTGAAGAAGTATCACGGCGACCAGAAGTTTGCTCGTGTTCACAAACGCATCTGCGAGGAGAACAAAGCACGCACTACATCTGGCAAACCAGCGATGTTTGACGGACTGCGTGAGGAGGAACTGGTCATAGTGCTTAACATGATTAAGAACGAGATTGACTCAAAGGTATATGACCGCAACGACATTCTGAAAAAAGATGCCTATTTCGGACGCACCGTGATGGCTATCCTCAGCACCACCATCAATAGCATTGACAACTTCACTGCAAATGCAGATGATTACCAGTTCATCCAGCAGCGAATTGCAGGACAATACATGAATCAATATAAAGCAACTTACGCATACGCATAATATACACCTATGTCGCAAATTAAAGAAAAGACCATACAGCTGATTGATGCCCTCAAAGCCACATGTAAAATGTATGGCATGGGCAACGATGGCAACGAATATAAGATTATCACACAGGTTTTCCTCTATAAGTTCCTGAATGATAAGTTTGGCTATGAGGTGAAGAATGCCCAATGTCCACAGTCAAAATTTCTCAACGAGGCTGAACAGTGGGAAACCACATACGAACAAATGTCGGACAACGACCGTTGGATATTGCAGAACACCATTTCGGCAGACGTTCCTATGCTTGAACCTTATCACCTCATTCACAACTTATGGAATCAGCAAGGCAAGGGTGATTTTGACACTATCTTTGACAATACCATGACAGATATTGCCGAGAAGAATACTGATATTTTCTCAACACAGACAACTGCCAACACCAAGATACCTCTCTTTGAGCCGTTGACACAGTTCGTTACCGACAGCGCACAGCGTGCTCCGTTCGCGCGCGCCCTGGTGGATAAGCTCGCCAACTTCTCGTTTGAAGAGGCATTCGCAGAGAACTACGATTTCTTTTCCAGCATCTTCGAGTACCTTATCAAGGACTACAATACCGCTGGTGGTGGTAAGTATGCGGAGTATTACACACCTCATGCCATTGCTACCATCATGGGACGCTTGCTCGTAGGCGACAATCCCAATCTTCACAATGTGGAGTGCTACGACCCCTCAGCTGGTACGGGTACTCTGCTGATGGCATTGAGCCACCAAATTGGCGAGGACAAATGCACTATCTTTGCACAAGATATTTCCCAGCGAAGCAACAAGATGCTGAAGCTAAACTTGCTGCTCAATGGTCTTGTGTCATCGCTCGACCATGCCGTGCAGGGTGATACCCTCGTAGCTCCTTACCACAAGAGCGACGATGGTCAGCAGTTACGCCAGTTTGATTTTGTGGTAAGCAACCCTCCTTTCAAGATGGACTTCTCGGACACTCGCGAGAAGATAGCAGCCATGCCGGCACGTTTCTGGGCTGGTGTTCCTAATGTGCCTGCAAAGAAGAAAGAGTCAATGGCTATTTACACTTGCTTCATCCAGCATGTCATAAATTCTTTGAAGAAAAACGGCAAGGGTGCCATTGTTATCCCTACTGGCTTCATTACTGCAAAGAGTGGCATCGAGAAGACTATTCTTCAGAAGATTGTTGACGACAAAGTAGTTTATGGATGTGTGTCCATGCCAAGCAATGTGTTTGCCAACACTGGCACCAACGTAAGCGTGTTATTCTTCGACAAGTCAGCCACCACTGACAAGGTTATCCTCGTTGATGCAAGCAAACTCGGTGAGGAGTATAAGGATGCCAACGGCTTGAAGAAAGTGCGCCTGAGCGATGACGAGATTGAGAAGATTGTTACCACATTCCAAAACAAGGAAGCAGTGGATGATTTCTCAGTTGCCGTTACCTACGACGAAATCAAGGAGAAAAGTTATAGTCTCTCGGCTGGTCAATACTTCGACATCAAGATTGACTATGTGGACATCACCGAAGAGGAGTTCAATCAGCGCATGACCGATTATAAAACGGAGCTCACGCAACAATTTGCCGAGAGCCACCGTTTAGAAGAGGAGATTATGAAGCAGTTGGATGCGCTGAAATTTAATAGTACTATCAATTAAATAAAATGGTAATGGGACAATTGTATAATATATACTGTGATGAAAGCTGTCATCTAATACATGATGCTTTCAATAGCACCGCAATGGTTATCGGTGGCATCTTATGCCCAGACAATATCAAGAAAGAAGTGGCAAGCCGTCTGAAAGAAATAAAGAAAAGACATGGCATTGCAGAGCATGTAGAGATTAAATGGAACAAAGTTTCACCTGCAATGCTTGGTTATTACCTTGATTTTGTTGACTATTTCTTTGATAATACCAACTTACATTTTAGAGCGGTCGTCATTCCTGACAAAAGTACGCTTAGGTACGGAGATTTCGGGCATACACCTGACGACTTCTACTACAAGACATATTTCAATATGCTCAAAACCATGTTGGAACCAGGTAGTGAATATGCTATTTATATAGATATTAAAGACACTCGAAGCCAGCAGAAGGTCGAAAAACTGCATGAAGTTTTGTGCAATAACAGCTACGACTTTAACAGGCATATGATTAAAAGAGTACAACAAATACGCTCTCATGAAGTCGAGTTGATGGGACTAACAGACCTTTTGATAGGTGCTGTTTCGTATCTGCATAGAGGCCTGACGCAAAGTCCAGCAAAACTGGCTATCATTGATAGAATAAGGAAACGTAGTGGCTACACATTAGAAAATAGCACATTATACAGAGAAGACAAATTCAACTTGTTCATTTGGCATCAAAAAAATGGTATCAATAAATAAACTTCCAATAATAATAGAACTAAGCGAGTATGGAGGTAATTATTCTTCATATATAAATGCAGTTTATGAAATTTTTCACGAAGATTTCATAAGACACAAGACTTCTTTTGGTTCTCACAAACTGCGAATGAAGTTTCACCCTATGTATCAAGAGCGTACCTACACTTTTTATCACATGACCCACGAGGGTAAGGTAGAAAGCGAGCGCACACCAGACCTGCGACGTTGCGAAAGAATTGGTTGGGCACGTCCTTGCATTGAAAATGTGGAAAGCTGGTCGTTAAAGTTTTGGAGACAAAATAGACAGCGTTCGTCAAACAGGGTTTGCATTCTCTTAGACGTAGAAGAGGATTACGACTATTTTGTCATCCTTGAAGTTCGTGGTACCTATGTATTGCTTTGGACAGCTTTCATATCTCAGTATCATCATGAAACAAGGAAAAAACTAAAAGAATATGAAGAGTGGAAAAAGAATGAAGGCAACGATGTAAATACACCTGACCAGTTGATAGAAATCATTCAAAATGAGATAAAAAAGCAAGAGGCGACTTAACATCGCCTCCGTAACTCCTTCAACACATGGTTGCTGAGATAGTGCAAAGTTATCCATTATATTGGACTTTGCCAAGTTTTGAGGCAACTCCAAGGGTTTATTTAATATTATTTAAGATATGGAAAGACCGTATTTGACAAAACATAAACTTGGTGAACTCGTAGAAGTAACTCGTGGAGCAAGTCTATCGGGTGAATACTATGCAGAGGAAGGTAAGTTAGTTCGCCTAACACTTGGTAATTTCGATTTGAACGGAGGTGGATTCAAACTCAACACCTCAAAGACGGATTTGTACTTTACAGGTCCTGTAAAAGAGAACTTTATTCTGAGTAAAGGTGACATAATTACGCCGCTTACCGAGCAGACGATAGGTTTGCTTGGTGCAACTGCGCGTATTCCAGAGAGTGGCAAATACATACAGAGTCAAGATGTTGCTCTTATTCGTTGCAAAGAGGGATTGTTATATCCTAACTACTGCTATTACCTGATTTCGTCTAAGATGGTCAGAAACCAGCTTAGTGCAGCAGCTCAACAAACAAAAATACGCCACACTTCACCCGACAAAATCAAGGATTGCACAGTGTGTATTCCGTCTTATGAAGAGCAAGTACGCATAGGAGATTTACTTGTTGAGATTGATGAAAAAATCAACCTCAACAAGTCTATAAATCATAATTTAGAGGCGATGGCAAAGCAACTCTACGATTATTGGTTTGTGCAGTTTGATTTCCCAGATGAAAACGGCAAGCCTTATAAAAGTAGTGGGGGAAAGATGGTTTGGAATGAGAAACTGAAAAGAGAGATACCTGAGGACTGGAAAGTATCTCAACTTGGCAATCTTTGTTCTTTCCGCAATGGTATTAATTATGCAAAAGATGAAATAGGAGAACCTTATGCAATTGTCAATGTTAGAAACATTTCTGCAACTTCTATTCTCTTAGATGGAGAGGACTTTGATGTAATTACTATTCCATTATCAAAAGCAACGAATTATATATTAACGGAAAAAGATATTGTCATTGCAAGAAGTGGCTGTCCTGGTTCAACTCGTTTACTACACACTTCTAATAAAACGTTGTTCTGTGGGTTTATTATTTGTTGTACACCCATTGAGGAATATTTACGAAATTATATCACACTTTTTCTAAAAATCCTTGAAGGTTCTTCTGCAACTACTTCTGGTGGTTCTATTCTTCAGAATGTTAGCCAAGATACATTAAAGTCATTATGGATCATTTTACCATCAATTAAATTGTTGATGATTTTTGATAGGTTCTTAAAAGATTTAATAGATTTACTTTATTCAAACTCAATGGCAATAAAAATCCTTACTAAGCAGCGCGATGAACTCCTACCTCTCCTAATGAATGGACAGGTAAAAGTCGGTGTCGAGCGTTCTCGACTAAATTATGATTTATCGAACGGTTGAGCCATAATTTATTTGTGATGCTAATAACGAGGTTACCGATATTCTCCTGCTCTTGTGGGAAGAATGTCGGTAATTCATATCTCATTATCTGGTCTTTATCACCACGTGGCATTTTACTCCCTTTTGCGCCTTTCATGGCATAGTCGAAAAATCTATCCTGTAGCATGATGGCATATAAGAAAGAACTCTTGTTACCCTCTTTCACCCTGAAGACAAGAACATCAGACGAGCATCCTCCTTCCTTATCCGCAAGCCATACTTTCTTCAGATAGGGACGTATATTTGCCACCAACACATCACCTTTTCGAAAATGTGTTAGCGAACATATTACAGGGGGAAGATTTGTTGCGAGGGCTTTTCCTTCTTTATTAGGCAAAAGAGAATCTGTAGTAACATAATCTGCCAATGAAATGCTGTTACTACTAATCTTGTCTTCTACGAATGTGGCTATCTCCGATAATTTCATATTTGCTCCTATTTTACTGCAAAGATACAGCTCTCGAAGCAAAATAACGAAGAAATCAAAGATAAATGGGCTCTCTCAGCCTATATACTTTCGATGTGCCATTTTTACATTTGCCTGATTGACCATAGCATAATGCAATGTGGTATCAATCTTTACATGCCCTAATAGTCGTTGTACCTGTTCTATGGGCATTCCTTTATCAATAGCCATAGTAGCTAAGGTTCGGCGGAACTTGTGTGGATGTACCTTGTTCAATCCTGCACGTTTGCCAAGTTGCCGCAGTCGTGTTTCTACTCCTCCTATCGTCAGCCTGTTGTAGGGCATGGACAGAGATACGAAAAGGGCAGGATTATTGTCCGATCGACTTTCAAGATACCGTTTGAGATGTATTTTTGTCCGTGCATTGAAATAGACCTCTCGTTCCTTGTTGCCTTTGCCAAAGACAACACATTGCCGCTCGTGGAAATCTATGTCTTCACGGTTCATCTTAGCCAATTCGCCAACACGCATACCAGTAGAAGCTAATAAATCAATCATTGCCAAGTCTCTGATCTCATGACAGGTATCGCGCAATACTTCTATATTCTCATCGCTTATTACTTCTTTAACAAGACTTTCTGTACGTACTTTGTGAATACGACGTACAGGACTTTTGGCTATATAATCCTCATCCTCTAACCACGCAAAGAAACTGGAAAAAATTCGTCTTAGGTTGTCTATTGTAACACGACTTATTCCTCGCTCCTCTTGATAGCACGCAAGATAAGTGCGGATATCATTTGTTCCGATGTCACCTATTTGTTTTTGCTCACAGTTTAACAAGGCTTCAATAGACGATTGATAATAGCATAATGTTTTCTCCGAGCAACCCTCTATCTTCTTTGCAGAAATAAAAGCTTTTAATAGTTCGCTATTAGTTTGCTCTCGTTGTCGTTCTTCACTTTCTATTGGCATCATTACTACTTGTTCAAAGGCTGTTAGCAACACCTCTTGCAACCTAACTTGTTGCTTTGAGTCTAAACTATCGGACATCTCTGTAAGAATGTACTTTACTATTTTCTCTTGCATTTAATTGTTATTTTGGTGATACATCATAATAACGAAAAAATCGGAGAATCCAGAAAGATTAAATCATAATTTAGAGGTGATGGTAAAGCAACTCTACGACTACTGGTTTATGCAGTTCGATTTTCCAGATGAAAATGGCAAGCCATATAAAAGCAGTGGTGGTGCCATGGTTTATAACGAAAACTTAAAAAGAACCCTTCCTGAAGGGTGGAATGATGGCATATTTGCTGATATTGCCAATATCACAATGGGGCAATCTCCAGATGGTTCCAGTTACAATGAAACGGGTAAAGGCGAAATTTTCTATCAGGGTAGTACCGATTTTGGAATCCGTTTTCCATCTGTGCGAATGTACACAACGTCACCAACAAGGTATGCAAAACAAGGCGATATTCTAATGAGTGTAAGAGCTCCAGTTGGTGCTGTCAACATAGCCAATTCTGATTGTTGCATTGGTCGAGGCTTATCTGCCATAAATTCAATGATAGGGTCAATAACATACATTTACTATGTAGTACATTATCTGAAAGTCCGCTTTGACAATCTAAATACAGCAGGAACAACTTTCGGTTCGATAACCAAAGACGAATTGTTCAATTTGCCTGTAGTTGTCCCATCCAATGATGTGATAGAACGCTTTGAAGTGATTTGTAAACCTATCTTTAATAAGCAGATGGAAATCGGATTTGAAATCGAATCGTTGGATAAGCAGCGCAATGAACTGCTTCCGCTCCTAATGAACGGTCAGGCGTCGCTAAATTATGATTTATCGGTAGTCGCTTTGCTATGGCGGACACCTTCGCCCAGTTGTAGGCTACCACCCATTGTTGATATGCCAGAGGGAGGAAGGAGTGCGTTGCCATGGGCTTGATGCTGTAGGTGAAATCTACCTCGCATGGTGGTTGGCGAATGCTGGTTTACGTGCTTGCCGTGTGGCTCCGACCGTGCAGCTTTGCCGTGGTAATGACACGGAGCCAAAGTTTGTTCTTGCGAGGGAGAGGTTTTGCTGGAAGTAAATGAGAGACTGAATTTTGAGAACAGAGGCTTATTTTCCCTTCACAAAGTTAGGTTGCTACCCTTGGTGAAAAATTAGACACGATTTCCTCTCAATATTTTTATAGATCTACACCTGTTTAGAATCTAATGTACGTGTAAGAGAAAATCACTAAAACAATCATAATGATTACTTATAAACGGTATTTTGCCCGATATTGTTCACTTTATGAGTATGGTTTAAGTGTTTTTGATAGTCGTTGATTTCCTGGTATTTCCTTATACTTCCCGCTATATCCCTGCCTCTTGGTAGAGTATCAAAAGCACTCTACTTTTGCATCGTCAGAGCTGACTGAATGCCCTATGCGCAAGGGCAAGTTATTCATTTCAAAACAATTGAATTATGACGATAAACGAATTACTGGACAAGCCTGTTTGGCAGATGACTGGTGAAGAATTACTTTTCCTTGCACACCACAGTAATATATCCACAAGCAGGGAATCAACAAAGGCTTCTTCCTCCAAAGAAGAAAAGCGATATGTGTATGGGCTGGCTGGTATTGCACGCCTTTTTGGGTGCAGTCTGCCTACAGCTAACCGCATCAAGCAGAGTGGTAAAATCAATCGCGCCATTACACAAGTAGGGCGCAAGATTATTGTTGATGCTGACCTTGCTCTCGAACTGGCAGGACGAAAGACAGGAGGACGATGATGAATACAACTGATTATGAAAACATATGGCAAAAGTCGCTCATTCATGTAACCGATGAGTTTGCGCTTCCTCCAGTTGTATTACAAGCAGGCGAAGCCATCATTGGCACGCTAGGTAACTTCAGTGTATCGACAGGTAAGGCAAAAGCCAAGAAGACTTTCAATGTGAGTGCCATCGTTGCAGCAGCTCTTGTCAATGGGCAGGTGCTGGAATATCAGGCATCATTTCCTGAAAGTAAACGCATAATTCTTTACTTTGATACGGAACAAAGTCCTTATCATTGCCAACTGGTAATGCAACGTATTTTGAGATTGGCAAAACTGCCGATAGACAAGGAACCGCAGAATTTGAAATTCAGCCATCTTAGAGCTATTGCTAACCCTAACGAGCGTAGAGAAATCATTCGCTACGCCATTTACCATACGCCAAATGTGGGCTTGGTGGTCATTGACGGCATCCGTGATTTGATGCTCGACATCAACAACTCAACGGAAGCGACTAAGTTAGTGGGCGATCTGATGCAATGGTCGAGCGAGCAAAACATCCACATCCAAACCGTGCTTCACCTCAACAAGGGCGACGACAACGCACGAGGACATATTGGGACGGAACTTAACAACAAGGCAGAAACTGTCCTGCAAATTACAAAGGATAACACCATGCCTGAACGTAGTATTGTTGCACCTTCCATCATTCGTTCCAAACCTTTTGAAAAGTTTGCCTTTCGACTTAAGGAGGTTGAAGATGAGATTTGCATTCCCCAAATAGATTTCTCGTATTCCGACAATGAACGGAAGTCACATCGTTTCTCCTACCAAGAGTTAAGCACTAACGAACATCGAAAGGCGTTGGAACCAGTCTTCTCTACAAGCGAAATTTTGCCATATAGTAAACTTATCGTAGCTCTTAAAGAGGCTTATGCTAAGATTGTGGGGCTATCCTATGGGCAAACTAAACTCAAGGAACTTTTGCAATTCTTGCTCAACAAAGGCATAGTGGTTAAGGAAGAACGAGGAAAATATCGGCTCAGCCATAATTCTCTACAATAAAACCTTTGGTCGGTCGGACACAGGCTATATATACCTGAACCAATCCGACCAAAGAGAAACAAACTTGGTCGGACGTAAAGGTGTGCCTATAGTGTACGACTGTCCGACCAATCCTAAAACCTTCAGCCTCCAAAAGAAAAAGGCAGAAAGTTATTCATTTCAAACATCAAAACAAAATCACAATGGAAATACAAAATATCAAGCAAATCTCTATCACAGATTATTTGCAGCAACAGGGTTATTCACCTGCACGAGTACAAGGTATTCACTTTTGGTACTGCTCCCCACTTCGTAACGAAAGTACGCCATCATTCAAAGTAAATACAGAGCGCAACCAATGGTATGACTTTGGAACTGGCGAACATGGAGATATTATTGACCTTGTGCGTGCTTTACAGCATTGTACCATGAACGAAGCTATTGAACTTCTAATAGGTTCAAAACAAATAGTGCATCAAGATTTTTCTTTTGGCGGTGAAAGAAAAACCTCTAAACACAAATTAGAAATCATATCTGTGCAATCACTTACCAATCCTTATTTGTTACGTTACATCGCAGAGCGAGGAATATCTCTCAGCATTGCCAATAGATTCTGTTCTGAAATTCGATACAATAACATCAATCGGACATACTATGGCATTGGATTTGCAAACGATGCTGGTGGTCGGGAAATTCGTAGTCCTTATTTCAAAGGCTGCATTGCTCCAAAAGCGATTACAACTATTAGTAAAGGCACAGAAGTTTTACAAATCTTTGAAGGGTTTATGGATTTCCTGTCGTGGCAAACGCTGAATCCAGCTTCAGCTTGCGATACCATAATTCTTAATTCTCTGGCTCTTTTGCCACGCATTCAAGAGAAGATAAAAGGCTACAAGCAAGTTGAGAGTTTTCTGGACAATGATGATGCAGGACGAAAATCGTTTGAAGTTTTGAAGCGGCTTTGCCCATCTATCATAGATGGTTCTGTTCGCTATCGAACTCACAAAGATCTCAACGAATGGCTTGTTTTTCAATCCAAAGTGCAAGAAAGTCAACCTTCTTTACCAACCACGAAGCGTGGTATCAGAAGATAGTGTTTATCAGGGAAGCAAGTTTGTGTTTTGAGTATCTCAAAACCTACTTGCTCCCACCTTTGGGAGGTGAAAATCCCGTTGGTCTCATCAAAAAAATAAAAAATGGAACAGAAAAATAAAGGTGGACGACCCACTAAGACTTTATCAGAGAAACGGAAATATCAAGTGCTTCTTCGGCTTAATACAATGGAGTACTACACCTTGTTGGGAAAAGCACGTGAAGCCTCTATTTCACGAACAGAGTTTTTACGGCAGCTCATAACAAATGCAGAAGTAAAGAGTCGAATCAGGCCAGAGGAAATGCAACTCATCCGTACAGTTTCTGGTATGGCTAACAATCTTAACCAAATTGCCCATCGGCTCAATGCTTTCGGCATCTCTGCACTCAATGAAGAATTGAATGCGCTGAAACAAATTATTCACGAACTCATGAAACGATTGAAACCATGATAGCCAAGATTATTAAAGGAACAAGCTTCAGTGGAGTTGTCAGTTATATGCTAAGCAAGCGTGAAGGTAAAGTCAAAGTCTTACAAGCCAATGGCGTGCGCAGTTCTTTTCCATATGACATTGCATACGACTTCAAATTGCAAGCCTCTATGCGTCCAAGTGTACAGAAATCAGTTTGTCATACCATACTTTCATTCTCAGCACATGATTCAGAACAACTGACAGATGACATAATGGTGAAGATTGCCAACGAATATCTTCATAAAATGGGCTATGGCGACACACAGAGCCTTATCGTAAGGCACAGCGACCGCCAGCATCCGCACCTGCACATTTGTATCAATCGTATTGGAAATGACGGCAAGACCATCAGCGACCGCAATGAAAAATACCGCTCTACAAAGATTTGTAGAGAACTGACTGAGCGTTATGGTCTAACCATTGGCGAAGGAAAGCAAGAGGTAAACCGCTCGCGATTGAGAGGTGAGGATAAATTACAGTATGAGATATTCGACGCCATCAACTCTATATTACCTCAATCTAAGACTTGGAAAGATTTTGTTACAGGGTTAGCGCAACAAGGTATTACCACTCGTTTCAAGACGAAAGGCAATACCAATGTTGTTCAAGGAATCATCTTTGAAAAAGACGGATGTAGTTTCAGTGGCTCAGAGATAGACCGAACGTGCTCTTTCTCTCGCTTCAATGCAGCGATAGAACGAAATTCTCACAAACAAGAGCAAATTAATCAACAAAACAAACCTATGGTACATTCTGTAGATGAAAGCTATTTCATTACCGACCTATCTGAAGCAATTAGTGAAGTGTTTTCTATGCCAACACCAAGTAATGGCGTAGATGTTGATGAACTTCGATTTCAAAAGAAACTCCGTAATAAAGCTAATCGCAAACGTAGAATTTAATCACATCAAATTTATATCAGAATGAATAACGAAATAGCACCTGTTCTCGATATGCTCGAAGAACTCAAACAAGACTGCAAAGCCATCAGTAAGGCACAAGCAGAACTGCATACTACTATTGCAGAACAGCTATCTATTCCAAAGGGAAATAGTATTAAAACACAAGAAACCGTGCAAATCCATCTCTCGAAAGAAACTCAAGCTAAAATCAAAGAACATCAACTTTTTGTTTTGGAGGCACTATCAGAGTCGAATAAGAAACTCGAACCAAAGTTTGAAGCTTTGCACCAGCTCATCAGCAAGCAACAAAAGCCTGTAGGATATAAGAACTACTCGCTATTTGCAAGCATTCAATTAGCCGAGCGTATGCTGCTTTTATTGGCTTGTGGGCTGGTCATGGTGAGTTGCTGGTTCTTTGGTATGGGAGCCAACAAGCTGCAAACAGCCTCTGATTACGACCTACGTTATCGTTACCTGCGTATGCAGGGCAAAGCTACCGCTTCTGATTTCGCATATCTTGACAGCATATTTATCATACATCGCAATCGCAAAGCCATTCAACAGATGCAACAGAAAGTTGTTGATTACGAGCAAGCCTTGCAACGCCAAGCCGAGTTAGTGTTGCAGCAGGATAAGATAAAGCAAGAACAAAGAGAACTAAAGAAGCATTTGAAGAAATAGCAATTACTCCAAGAAATTGTTTCATACAGCTTCTTGGAATAATTGATATATGTATCTTTTAAAGATAACTATCGATATCAAAATTCTTTAATCCGAAATCATAACGAGCATAAAGGGGATGTCTTGGGTGTCCTGATTTTGTTAACGCTCCTATTTGCTTCCAATTGATTTTTCGCTCTTGTTCTTGAAGTACATTGGCGATATCTCTAAAGCAATCTAATAAATAATCCCTCTTAGATATAAGATTACCCCAAGCAACTAAAACGTCCAATTCAGTGTATGTCTTAAAGAATTCTCTTATAGCATCAAGATTATTCTGATGAAGGATTTCATCCCTCTTATTATGTACACCTTTGAAATTTGTTGATCTCTGAGCATATAGATTTAACATAACAAAACCATCGTAATTATTAAGCTCTGCAAATCCCATAACTTTTCTCACTGTAGGATCAGGGTATTTTTCATTTGCTGTACTTGGATTGACACCGATTACCACTAAAGGCTTTGTACATCTACTTGCTAATATATAACGATGGGTTTTCTCATCGCCAATCATTTGTTTAATCTGATAATCCATATTTTAATTTATTATATATCCATTATTCGGCTTAGATCCTCCTCGACTTCTTCTACCGAAGGCAGAGCTAATTTTAGATTTTCAGGAATAGTCTTCGAATATTGGTAATCACTCACACCAATTGGCTGGTCATAGTCAAAGAGTGCATGCTGAAATACAACCTTATAGCTATCATTGCAGAGAAGCAAACCGATGATTTTTCCATCGTATTCATCGTAGAGAGTTTTATCCATAACATTTGTACATATTGCTAATTGTACCGTATCTTCGGGTTTGAATAGCGTGGCTTTGGACTCTATGATTACATATACATGGATTCGGAGTTTATAGAAGAACTTATCCGTATAGAACTCAGAATTATATGGCTCACCCAGTTGACGCGAACTATAACTGACTGCTTGAAGAATTCCTCAATCTGACTGATATCATGACGATAGATAGCCAATACAATGTGCAAATATGCTAATGGCTATGTTATAGGCATGGTATAATGGTGCTATTTTGACTTTCAATCAGTTTTATTCATAATCATCTCTAACATCTTGTTCTGGTGTCTGACCATATCTTCTACGTCCCATTCTAAGCCAAATGGACGTTCTTTTTCTTTGTCTTTAATACCGTGATTGTAATTGTCTTGACATATCTGTAACATAATTCTGAACTTTAAGGAAGCAACACTCACCTGATTGGACTTTGTATCAAGATAGCGATTCTTTTTTTCAATTGGATTCCAGTTTGAGCCAGAACTGTTTGCATCGGAACCTATCATGGCAAAATTACCATAGCAGTTTATATCTTGCGTACTAATTGGCATATTGTCTCCAGCCTTAGCTTGTGGATAATAATGCTCCAGACTTTTTCTTGTTCGAGAGAAATAGAAGTTATTGAAAGAATCCAACTCAAAATCACTACAACCCAATGAATTGAAAAAATCTATTCGACTACGAGAATTCTTTTTTGCTTTGTTACCTCGCAATTCAACAACATATTTCTTCCAAAGCTTATAATCTGTATAATTAAATACATACAAAGGTATATTGCATGAGCCGATGGGGTAGATACGATTGAAATCCCGATTCACTTCTTCGAAAACGACTCTAACTGACTATCAATGCGTTAGCACCGGATGTTGCACACATGTCGCAAAAATGAAAATAACCATTGATAATCAACATGTTACAAAAGCACTGCAAAGGTACAGATTTCTCCCCAAACAACCAAAAGAAAACACATAAAAAATCACAAACTTGCTACATTTTTCTTGATTTTGGTTGGGTATAGAATGCAGAAATCATAAATATAGTCATTGCCAAAATCTGTCAATACTGGCAACTTTTAGTCGTGAGGCTTGTCTTGGTCGTATTAAATATCTGCCACTATTGGCACTTTCTTATTCAGGAATACCTGTAAAAGAGCTCTATTATCTCTTTCTTTGGCAAATTATCAGCAAATTAAATTATGCTCGAAGAGGAATGTGATTACGTTGTCAAATGACTGTTTGTGCAAGTAACGACGCCAAATACTTGATAAAATCATCAAATTTTCACCACAAGCAATAAAAATTAAGTGTATTCTACTGAATTATGAATAATTATTTGTATCTTTGCCCTCGAACAAGAGAAAACTATCATGGCAAAATTAAATCGGATAAGAATCGTTCTAGCAGAACACGACCTGAACAACAAGTGGTTGGCAGATAAACTTGGAAAGGATCAGGCAACTATATCCAAGTGGGTCACCAATACCACCCAGCCCAGCCTTGAAGCTCTCATTGCAATAGCAAATGCGCTTGAAGTGCCGGTACAGGAGTTGGTGAGACAGGATGAATTCAATCAAGAGAAATAAGTCGAATGATAACAAAAGACGAAATACAAGAACTGCTACATAGCACGGAAACCTATCGTGTGGAGCGAACCACGTCAACAGGTGACATGGATAAGTTCCAGGAGGCTATCTGTGCCTTTGCTAATGACCTGCCAAACTCACGCAAGAATGGCTACCTGATATTGGGTGCTTACGACAACGGAGAGTTGTCGGGTCTGAAGGTCACTGATGACTTGCTGAAGAAGATTGCAGCCATACGCAGCAACGGAAACATCCTGCCTATACCTGTTATGAGCGTTGACCGTTTCCAGTTCCCTGAAGGTGACTTGTTGGTTGCTGAGGTTAGTCCGTCCGACCTGCCTCCTGTGCGCTATCGTGGACGCACCTTTATTCGTATTGGTCCTCGTCGCGACATAGCTACGGAGGCAGAAGAACGCATCCTTGCAGAACGAAGAATGTCATTCATGGCAACCTTCGATACCATGCCTTGTTTGGCTGCCAAACTGAATGATGTCAACACGGACTTGCTGCGTACAAAATATCTGAAACCACTATTAGGTAATGAATTAGTGGATTCTGATACTCGTCCTATCGAGGAACAGATGGCCGCTGTGGGCATGTATGACACTGAGCACCAATGCCCCACATACGCAGCAGTCGTACTATTTGGCTACAAGCCGCGCCGTTTTATGCCAGGTCTTTATGTGCAGTATGTGTGTTTCAAGGGTGAGGACGTGACCAGTGAGGTAGAGAACGAAATGCAGCTGGAAGGCAACTATTGCGAACTGTTACCACGCCTGGAATCACTTTTGGAGTTGTCTGTTATCAAGAAGAAACCCGTTTTCGTTTCTATTCTACGCGAGGAGATGGTCAGCAACTACCCCTATCAGGCTATCCGAGAGCTTCTTCTCAACGCCTGTATGCACCGCGATATGCAGAGTAATACGCCACTTCGCTTTTATGAGTTTGCCAGCCATCTGGAGATTCTGAATGCTGGTGGCTTGTATGGCAATGCCCGTCCTGAGAATTTCCCAAGTGTGAACGATTATCGCAATCCACTTGTAGCCAGTGCCATGAAGATGTTGGGCTATGTCAATATGTTCAATCGAGGTGTAGGACAAGTCCAGACAGACTTGAAGGAAAATGGCAACCAACCCGCAGAGTTCAACGTCAATCTTATCACGGCATTCAAGGTTGATGTGAAAGTCTCACAGAGCTATACCAACGAAAATGGCGCTAAAATTGGCGGTAAAGTTGGCGGTGATGCGGCACTGATTGAAATGACTGATATTCAGAAAAGTATAATAGATTTAATAGGAGCCGATGCTTCTATTTCTATCGACCAAATGGCGGTAAAGATGGCGGTAAAGAAACGCACGTTAGAGAGAGAAATCGCAAACATGAAACAGAAAGGCTATATCTCTCGAACAGGTTCCCCTCGTTCTGGCAAATGGGAGGTTATTATCCCTTACAATTGTGTTATTGAGATTGTGTAGCTAAACCGAGCTGAGGTTAAGAAAGTAAATATGATAGTAAAGTCGAATTAAATAACGTCCAAGAAATGACCAAAGATCATAATATAAGAGTAGAATCCCAGCTAAAAATGGGAGAATGCACAAAGGTAATGAAACAGATACCAGATGGAAGTGTGGACTGTATTATTACTGACCCTCCTTATAACCTTGGTTTGTTTATGCGCAAAAGGAATACAAATCTTGGGAAAATGCGTGAGAACCAATTCGCTTATGCAGGATGGGACAACCTTGAATATGGAAAGTGGAGAAGATCGATGTCAAGATTCCTCATACAATGTGGAAGAGTTTTAAAGAAGCGAGGAACTCTTATTATTTTTATGGCAGTAATAAAAGTTTCAGACATCATAGAATTAGCGGAGAAAGCTGGATTTTATTATAAAACAACAGGTATTTGGCATAAAACCAATCCGATGCCAAGAAACATGAATCTACAATTTGTAAACTCAACAGAATGTTGGTTATACTTCATTTATAATGGAACTTCTGGAACATTTAACAATGGAGGAAAAGTAAAGCACGACTTCTTAGAATCGTCTGTCTGTCCCATGTCAGAAAAAAAACATGGGAAGCACCCTACTCAGAAACCTCTTTCCATTTTGAGAGAACTGATAGAATCTGTTACTAATCCAGATGATATGGTTTTAGATCCATTTATGGGTAGTGGTTCAACATGTGTTGCAGCTGCAGAACTAGGAAGAAGGTATTATGGTATCGAATTAAATGAGAAATACCATAAGATAGCAGAAAAAAGAATAAACGAAATAAATTCAAAATGACATGATAGTTGCTGATTTGTTTGCAGGTGTAGGTGGAATGTCTGAGGGATTCAAAATGGCTGGCAATTTTGAAATTGCTTTTGCCGTTGAATTCGACAAAGATATTGCAAATGCTTACCAAAAGAATCATCATGGTACAGACGTTTATGCTACAGATATATGCAGTATTGATGTTAAGGAGCTCCATCAGAAACACCCAAGAATAGACGTAATCATAGGAGGACCTCCTTGTCAAGGATTCTCTCAAAAGGGTAAACGTTTAAGTTTAGACGATCCAAGAAACTATTTGTTCCAACAATACGTTCGTTTTGTTGAAGAGTTTCGACCTAAATATTTTGTTTTGGAAAATGTTCCCAACATACTGACAGCTTCAAATGGATTCTTCAGAGAACAGATAATTATGGCTTTCAATAAACTTGGCTATGATGTAAAATGTGGCGTACTTAAAGCTTCTGATTTTGGAGTTCCACAAGACCGTCACAGGGCAGTATTTATTGGACAATTAGGAAAACTGGAATTTGATTTGCCTACCCCTACTAATGCAAGGACATCTATTAAGGATGCGATATATGATCTTCCATTTATTGCTTCAGGAGAGGGCGAGGAAGTGAGTTCGTATGACAAAAAACCAACTTCAAATTATCAAAAGTTAATGCGTGGGAAATGCAAGAAACTATATAATCATGTAGCAACTAAGCACAATGCTGTTGCACTTAGGAGACTTGCGATGATCCCCAAGGGTGCAGGAAAGGAAGTTCTCCCTTCTGAAGAAAGAACCAAGTCAATCTATAGCGGGACTTGGTCACGAATGATAGAAGATGATATTTCAGTAACGATAACTACGAGATATGACACTCCGTCTTCTGGCAGGTTTACTCATCCAATATTAGATAGATGTATTACTACAAGAGAAGCGGCAAGATTACAATCCTTCCCTGATTCATATAGATTCTATGGCAATAAGACTAGCCAAATGAAACAAGTGGGTAATGCAGTTCCTCCACTATTATCTAAAGCAATTGCAGAACAAATAAAAAATAATGAGTTATGAACTATCCAATAAAAGCTGAAAGCCTAAAAACAAATGATGCAAAGTTAGGCGGAAAATACAGAATGAGCAATGTGAGAGAATTTATCGCATTAGCGTATTTGTTGTATATTGCATCAGAAAGAACAGCTTCTGTGGACTATTCGGACGGAATGGATAGGCCCAACCAATTAAAACTGAATCCATCACTTTCCGCTAAAATAAACAGTATTCTTTCTATTAGCAATGTGGAGAGTCTCGTTACACATAATCCATTACTTACAGGACAGTTTGAATACATTCTTGTTGCTATGGAACGTGTATTCTGTTTGGGTTCAGTAATCTTCAATAATCAATCTTACAACAACTCAAAGGAAAGAACTGGCGGTAATAGGTATCCTAAGACCCTTAAGTTCTCAACAAATATGATGGTTCTTGATTTAATATTGTCGAGTATTAACCAAGAAACGAGAAACTCATTCCTAAAAGAATGGCTCCAAAATCGTCCTTTTACTGATAATGAAGTAGAGAAGAAGATTACAAGTTTTCTTACTATCTGCTCTCAATATTCTTTATTTAGAGTTAGAACAGAAAATGGTGATGAAATAGTATATAGACCTATTGGAATATACGAACAAATTGCAAAATCAGGAAGTGTAAGTATCGTAGATAGCAGAGAGCAAGCTGGGACAGCTAGTATTTACAATAATGTTCTAAAAGAAAGCCTAAATCCTTGGTTAGATTCAAAAAGGACTGACAATATTATATTTAACAATTGTAATGATTTAGACTCATATATTGCTATGCTCAAAACGAGTTTGAGTATAGCGCGAGTGAGTGAATCTGATTTTGTAGGAACCCCATCAAAAAATCATTTGCCATTAAACTTATCAGGAGATACCATTCTACCATATATTAATTACCTCGCAGCCATCCGTACTAAACCCTTTATGCTTCTTGCTGGTATCTCTGGAACAGGCAAAAGTCGTATTGTCCGCGAATTTGCCTTTAAATCATGCCCAAAGTTTTTGCAAGACAAGGCAGGTACAACACCTGGCAACTATTGCATGATAGAGGTAAAACCGAATTGGCATGACTCAACAGAATTGTTGGGATATTACAGTCGATTAGGAAAGGCTGGTTATCAGTTCACTAAGTTCGTCAAGTTCTTGGTGAAGGCCAAAATGTTTCCTGCAGTTCCATTCTTTGTTTGTCTTGATGAAATGAATTTGGCTCCTGTAGAACAGTATTTTGCAGAGATACTGAGCATTTTGGAAACTCGCAAGCATCCTAAGAACGAGGAAACTGGCGAGGTCGATATGACTATGGTTAAAACAGAGCCAATAATCGATGCACAGTTTTTCCGTGAATTGTCAGAAATGTCCCATACAAAAAATGCCCAAACGGGAGAGCCTTTTAGCAGCAATCTGACAGATCGGGACATCTACCTCAAACTCTTTGAAATTAATACTAAGGAAGCAATCGAAAAAGAACAGATTGCAGAAGAAGTAGGTAATCGTTATGAATTGACAACGGAGGGGCTTACTTTGCCAGACAATGTTGTAATCATTGGTACAGTCAATATGGATGATACCACGCATCAGTTCTCCCGTAAGGTGATTGACCGTGCCATGACTATAGAGATGAATGGTGGCAATCTGCGCAATATGTTCGGTGGCAGTCGAAACTTAGAGTACTTGCCTGACGAAGAACAACAAAAATGGCAGAATGCATTTACTCGTCGATATGTAACAGCTGACGAGGTTCTGGAGACACATTCAGATGTCGCAAAAGAATTAGTAGAAAAACTTCCTGCACAGTTAGAGGAAATCAACAAGGCGTTGAAAGGAACTCCTTTTGAGGTAAGTTATCGCGTGCTGAACGAGCTGACAATTATGGTTGGTGTGATGCTCGATGAAGGTATGGAATTAGATGATGCCATCGCACAATCGGTGAATAACATTCTATTGATGAAGATTTTGCCACGCATTGAAGGTGATGCTGAAATGTTTGCATTGTCAAGAGAATACAAAACAAAAGTTGGCGTAACGTATGATAATCGATTGGAATGGTTGAAAGAATTGGCTCCAGACATCAAGGAAACTGCAATTGACCCAACATCAGATAATGGTGATGCAGAAGAAACTGCAAATAAGGACAAAGAGCATCAACAGACAGCCGAAGAGAAGATACAAGAAATGATTGACCGATTGAATAATCAGGAGTTCACTCGTTTCTGGCCATAATCGTATAGAAAGGAGATATGCAGACAGAGGTTTTAAGATACATTCATCCTGACTATGAGGTGATTGTCCGAACGCAAGACATTAGCTATTCGTGGGAACGCTTCAAGGGACGCATCATTTATTCAAGGAGAGACAATCCTAATATTGATGCGCCAGAGGCTTATTGCCGTTACACCTCAAAAGATGAATGTGAACTTTGCCTATACAGTCCTATTACAAGGAAGAAAACTGATGAGGAAGAGGAAACAAGACTTGAATCAGGAAAGGTGTGGGATAAACTGTGGCCTGTCATCTTCGAAACTTGCAAATATCAAGTCCGTTTACTATTCCATGGTGTTGATAAGGACTCTGTTCCAGAAATCCGACATGTACGAAAAGACATAGAGGATAGCTTCTTTGTTGATGAAGAGTTGAATGGAAGGGAAGAAAAATCCCTCACGGGAGAGTTAGATTTCTTGAATGAACCAGGAGTGTTCAAACTCGATTTTTCCTATCAGAAGAATGGTGTCCGGAAAGACAGCTATGTTACGTTTGATGTGGTATCGCCCAAACTAGATACAAAAAACGATTACAAGTCGCTGTTGCGAGAAGTTAATGATGAGTACGAAAATGTCATCTATCGTTATCTGAGTATCACTCTTCAACAATTCAGTCGAGGACGAATCAATACCGATGCTACATGGATGGCTGCATTCCAAAGCGTTGTGGATGATTATGTGAAGAACGTCAAACGTGTGATTCAGAATCCACATTCACAGATTGTGAACTTCTGTACATCACGAAAAGCAGAACAGATTAAGTTCTGGACTCCTGCAATGGAAGAACGCTATGGCGAAGTGGAGAGGGAAGGAAAACTGGAAGAGTATTACTTTGGCTATAATGAAGTGCGTTCTACCAATGACACGATGGAGAACCGTTTCGTGAAATATACTCTTCAAAGCATTGGTCGACGACTTTCTTCTGTAATAACCACCGTACTCAGTTCTTCACAAGAAGAGCTCTCAGAACGTCATCGCCAGATGTGGACAGACTATCAGGATTCTCTGAGAAGACTGTCGAAACATCCATTCTTCAAAGCTGTAGGTCGCTTTGATGGAATGAGACAGGAAAGCCTTGTGTTGCAAAGCCGATTGGGTTATCAGCAAATATATAAGGATTGGTTGAAACTGAAGCGAGGAATTGACTTGTATAATGGAGCTGCGAACATTGGCACCCTACAAATATGGGAGATCTATGAGCTTTGGTGTTTCATCAAGATGAAGAAACTCGTTGCTGATGCTATGGGTATTGACCATAACAAACCATCGCACGAACAACTAATAACAGAGCCGAAAGGAACGCTACTCAATCCATTCACAAATTCTTCGTTGGAACATATTGTAGAATATCGTTATCCAGAAGCAGAGGATGATGATACGGAAGAACACAAGGCACAACTTGCTGCACATGAGGGCGACGTGGTTACTCTTCATTACCAGCATACGTTTAACCGCACAAGTGGCAAAGATGAGTATGGCATGAGCATCAATACGGCAACAACAGAACAACGTCCTGACATCGTGCTTAATATTCGCAAGGCATCTGGCGAAGTCGTCTTGACCTATCTGTATGATGCTAAATATCGTGTTATCAACGACAAGAAGCTTGATAAAGACCTTGAAGATCAAGATATAGAAGAAATCCTTTCTATGCCACATGGAGATTATCCGCCAACGGATGCTATCAATCAGATGCACCGCTACCGTGATGCTATTTATTATAGCAAAGAGCATGAACCATATCGCTCTAAGGAAATAATTGGTGGCTACATTCTTTTCCCTGGTCGTGGTAGTGACGAATACGTCAAAAAACGTTACTATAGTGCGAGTGTAGAGAGTGTGAATATCGGAGCATTCCCTTTGCTGCCAAATAGTGAATCCTTACTGAGAGCGCATTTGGATGATATCTTGATGAAATATACGGCTTCAGATACTCATGTAGCTAAAGCCAAGCCACAACGCACATTGGCATACGTCACTGAAGAAGAAAAGGCAGGAATGTTGCCTGATGATTTGGTGATGATTGCTGTTGCCGGCAGCGAAGAGAAACGTCAATGGACATTTGACAATCTTTGGTATAACATACCTTTGGAAAAAATTGCCGATTCTCCATGGAATCAAGCGAAGTATTTGCTCTTGTATGTCAAGGGAGAGAAATTCGTGGGCAATCTCTGTAAGATTGTCCGTACAAAGCATGATGTATGGACAAAGGAAAAGTTGGTAGAAGGGAACTATCCTGATGCTCCCAGTCATTCTGCCTATTTCATGATCCGAATAAGAAAGCCAAGTGATACAGATGCTGACTTGCAAAAATTACAATTCAATGTAAAAGACATCTCCAATAAGTATTGGGGCAATGAACGCATGGTATTCATGCTGGTCAAGTTGAATAGTCTGGAGAATGTTATTGATAGAGTGTAGAGTAGAACCATCTGAGCATAACAACAAAAAAATATAGTCAATATGAAATTAGTAAATGTTATAATAAACAACTATAAAGGTATTCAAAATGAAACCTTGATAAAGTTTCGTGAGTTTTGTTGTATTGTAGGCAAAAACGATGTTGGTAAGTCTACAATTCTCAAAGCTTTGGATGCTTTTCTAAATGACCATGCTCCTTCATTTGAGGACAAAAACATTTATAATGATTCCACAATTATTGAAATTGAACTCCAATTTGATTGCTATGACACAGAGACAATAATAGACGAGTCGATTCCTGTAACATTTGCAGAAGAGGAGCTAATCAATGCTGATGGGAAACTATGTTTTAAGAAAGTTTGGGATGTTGGCCAAAAAACTATTAAACCCAAAATCTATATACTACGCAAAACGTATGAGACTGATGATTTTGCATTATTATCCGAAAGTTCGTTGATGTCTCTGTGTAAAAAATATGGAATTGAGACTCAGAAAGGAAATGGAAGCGATTTTAATAACAAGGAAAAACGCTCAAAACTCCGTTCTTTCTATTCGCAAAATAGCTATAAATATAACTATCAATATGAAGAGTTGCCTACAACAGGTCAGACGAGAATGAAGAAAATTCTCGAAGGGATAAAAGACATTATTCCTACGTTTGAGTATTTTAAAGCAGATAGTTCCTTGTCTGACAGTGATACTTCCGTGCAAAAGTATTTCAAAGACAAGGCTTTCAAATTATTAAAGGAAGAAATCGATACAGATAATATAGAACAGAATGTTAGAAGTGAAATTGAAAAATCACTTAAACTTATAACAGACAAAATCAATAGCGTATTGTCCGCTGAAGAACAAATAAGTGCAAAAGTCGATTTTGATTGGTCAAAATTGATTAGTACATCTTTTAAGTGCAGTAAAGAGGAAGGAAATATCCCTCTGAATTCACGTGGCGATGGTTTTAGAAGAATTACCATGATGTCATACTTTGAAATGTTGGCAGAAGAGAAGAACAAGGACAAAGAAATGATTTTTGGATTTGAAGAGCCAGAAACATTTCTTCATCCTGAGACACAAACACTTTTGTATAATAAACTGATGGCCATGGCAGAAAATGGTTATCAAGTTATAATTACAACACACGCTCCCAATATAGTAGCAGAAACAAACGTTGCAAATCTTGTTTTTGTTCAAAAGCATAATTCACAATATATTATTCGCCAAGGGGAGGATATTAATATACAAGAAATAGTAACAGAATTAGGAATTAAGAGTGATAATGCCATTTTTTCTGTATATGATCATGTTAAATGTCTATTTTTTGTAGAAGGACCTGACGATGTAAATGCAATGAAGCATATAGCTTTGTCATATAAGAATGAAGGCAAAATTGAGAAAACCTTTGAAGAGTTAGGAGTAGTCCTCGTTTGTATTGGTGGTTGTGATAGTATAAAGCATTGGACAACTCTAAATATCATAAGGCAGTTGAACAAACCTTATTTTATTCTTTTAGATTCTGATAAAAAATCAGAAGATGATGTATCTCCAAATCTACAAAAATTGACAGAAATAGGTTATACACCTAATGATTGTCAAGTTACACGTAAACGAGAAATAGAAAACTATATTCCTTCTTCTTATTTCTCAAATCTAGCAAATCCCATTGAGAATATTGATTATTCTGATTGGGACGATGTTAAAGAAATATGTAAACATCATGAGGAATCAATGAGATTAGGAGGAAAGAAGGTCTGCGAAAAACATTTTTCAAATCTTTCTTTCAGCCAATTGCGTAGTACTCTTTGTCCAACAGGAAATGATCAAGATGATGAGTTCCTAGAAATATATAGCAAGATTCAACAGAAAATTGACTAATAGCACGTTTGAGTGATAGTTTCTTTTCAAAAACTCCTTACGTCAACTCAGAAATAATCAAGACTTTAAAATAGGTTGAATAGATTTCTAATATGAACATCATCAAAATATTTAGTTCGATTTGAAGAGTTACAAGAGTTGAGGTAGATGGCAAGAAATTACGACAATCATATAATAGGTGCTAACAATGATTTAATAGTAAACAACATATGAGCGACGAACAGAAATATTCGATTCTTGGCTTGGATGAATACATTCGCCAAGGCGAACCACAGAAGCGTGAGCGTAGCGAAGCTTGGAAGGTTGCTATTGGGCTTCAACAGGTTGATAGACTTCAGACTTCTGAATATCTGCTTGATACTGCCAAACGGCATATCGAGGGTGATATCAGCATCAATGAAGCAAAGCAACTTATCGACTCATACTACAAGTCTGCATGTGGACGAAAGGTTGTCGAGAATGACCGAACGGAAGAGGCGGACAAGGTAGCTGCGCGTATCACGGAGTTGATAGAGGAAAAAACGTTCTCATTTACTCCTGCTCAGTTGATTTCTATACATCGTCGCTTGTTTGATGGCATCTATAAGTTAGCAGGTCGCATTCGTGACTATAATATCACAAAGAACGAGTGGGTACTTGGCGGAAAGACCGTGTATTATGCCAGTGCAGATACAATTAGCGACACGTTGAATTATGATATGGGGCAGGAACGCGAGTTCAGTTATGCTAACATGAACATTGACGATGCTATCCGTCATCTAACCCGTTTCTGTGCCAATCTATGGCAAGTTCATGCGTTTTGCGAAGGCAACACACGAACGACTGCCGTATTTATGATCAAGTACTTACGTACATTGGGCTTCAATGTGGTCAATGATGTCTTTGCTGAGAACTCGTGGTATTTTCGAAATGCGCTGGTACGTGCTAACTATAGTGATCTGACAAATGGCATCACAGAAACGACAGAGTATTTGGAGAGATTCTTCCGCAATATGTTGCTTGGGGAAGAACATGACCTTAGAAACAGGATTATGCACGTTGATTGGAACAAAGTTGAGGACGAATCCATATCCCAAAGTGCAAATCATGAAGTTCAAAGTGCAAAAGCTGGCGAAGAATTACCCCCAAAGTGCAAAAATTGCACTTTGGAAGAGGTCGCTCTACTCCGCATAGTGCAAAAGAATCCATCTGCTACCCAAAAAGAGATAGCTGCTGAAATTGGAAAATCTGAGCGAACAGTCAAATCAATTACCATAGCGTTACAAGAGAAGAACATTCTACGTAGAGTGAATGGTAAAAGAAATGGCTATTGGGAAATCGTCGAAGATTCTATTCAACAAGGAAGTAATATAGACAAAAATGAGTAATATACAAGATACAAACATTATCCCAGAGCTTCAATCTCCTTTCGAGCAGTTAAGAGAGGTTGATGCCGATGGCAAGGAATGGTGGAACTCACGCAAATTGGCGAGAGTGATGGGCTATGGCAAGTACTGGAACTTTGAACGTGTCATAGCCAAGGCACAGGCATGGACTTCTCAGAAGGGCTATCATCTTGGTGAGCATTTTGTGGAGATAACGGAGATGGCGGAACTGGGCAGTGGTACTGTCAGAGAGGTGACAAGCATTCGCCTTTCACGTGCAGCTTGTATGGCTGTAGCGATGAATGCCGACCAAAAGAAAGAGATGGTGAAGGCTGCTCAGCAATATTTCAGTGCGACCATGACTCCAGATGTTGCAGTGAGAAGCATGGAGTCCTCCATTTTAATGTATAAAGGCGGACGTGGAAAAGTACAAGTGCAGGTAGTTTTCGACACCAATACTTTTTGGCTTTCTCAGCAAAGGATGGCAGAGTTGTTTGGAGTGACTCAACAGAACATTAGCTATCATCTATCACAGATTGAAGAAAGCGGTGAACTCCATTTGTCCGATGCTTACAAAAAAATTTTGTTACCCTCGGACAAATGGTCTGGTGAGGTGATGATGTATAACCTTGATGTAGTCATTGCCGTGGGTTATCGTGTGAATAGTTATGAGGCCACTCAGTTCCGTATCTGGGCAACACAAGTCCTGAAAGAATACTTGACCAAAGGCTTTGTTTTGGATGATGAACGTCTAAAGGGTAAAAACGTATTCGGGGCAGACTACTTCGATGATTTGCTTGACCGCATCCGTGAGATTCGTATCAGCGAGCGACGTTATTATCAGAAAATCACGGACATATATAGCGAATGTAGTTCTGACTATGATAAGGATTCAGATGTGACGCAGTTGTTCTTCAAGACTGTACAGAATATGATGCATTATGCGGTAACAAAGCAAACTGCTGCTGAGATTATCTATGACCGTGCGGATGCTGAACGCCCTCACATGGGATTGACCACCTGGAAGAATGCACCAGACGGAAGAGTCATCAAGTCGGATGTTACTGTTGCCAAGAATTATCTGAGCGAAAAAGAGGTTGATTCGTTGAACAGGTTGAGCAATGCCTTCATAGACATTGCAGAGCAACGCGCAGAAGACCATATCTTGATGACAATGGCAGACTGGTCGGCTCTCCTACAGCGCTACATGGATTTGAATAACCGTCCTTTGCTTCCAGATGCTGGACGTGTGACTCACGAACAGGCGGTAGAAAAGGCACTTACTGAATATGACAAGTTCCGTGTCATTCAAGACCGTGAGATTATGAGCGACTTTGACAAACAGTTGAAATTATTATTTGATAAAAAATAAAAGTGTATGACCAATAATAAATATCCACGATACATTTCCACAAATCCAACAGGACAAGATCTATTGGATGGAAAATCACAAACGAAGATAAGCAAGGCAATTGCAGAACATATTAAATACATTGATAGCCTCTCCGAAAAAGACAAATTAATGCCCAAAATGCCTCGTGTTATTGGTATTGAGGGTAAGTGGGGAAGCGGTAAAAGCAATGTTCTTAAGCGTCTGGAATTCAAGGATCTCATAGATGAACCAATTTACAAGTTCTTTACATACGATGCATGGGCAAATCAAGAAGATTTGCAAAGACGTACAATTCTTGAACAATTGACCGCTTATCTTATTGACGACAGACGTCTCCTCAAAGATAAAGTCAAGGTTCGAATGCAAGATGTAGATAAGAATAATGAGTTCCACACCGTTGATAAGATGGTGACATGGAAAGAAAAACTTGACATGTTGATGGCTAAACGTGTTAAGAATATCACACGTTCTGTTTCTCCTCTCAATATGGAGTTTAAATTATTTATGATTACACTTGCTTTAACTCCAATGTGTATTGCGTTAATGAATGCATTAAAGTTTGATGGTATAAAGGGTTGGCTATATTTTGGAATAACTATATTTGCGACTTTGCTTCCTGCAATTATTTCATCAATTATAATCTGGAGAAATAAGAATCTTAGTTTTAAAAATGTTCTTCTGGCTTATCAAGCAACAACCGAAAACAAAACGACACATCAGGTTGTTAATGAGTCAGAGCCTACTATTCATGAGTTTTCAACATGGATGAAAGAAATATCTAATGGGCTAAAAGAATTCAAACTTATTGTTATTTTTGATAATATGGATCGACTTCCTGCAGATAAGGTCAAGAAACTATGGTCATCCATTCACAGTATCTTTGCTTCTGAGGAATATCAGAATATTTGGTGCATAATACCATATGATTTCGAACATCTTTCCTGTGCATTTGGAAACAACGAAACAGAACGAGAGCAACTGACGAAATATTTTATTGACAAATCATTTCCTGTTGTTTACAGAGTGCCAGAACCAGTAGTTATTGATTACAAGAAAATTTTTAATGAGTTCTTTATACAAGCTTTTGATACGAATGTAGGTGTCAATGATATTGATATTATTAATAGATGCTATAGAGTCACGTTTCCCAAACCCAATATCCGTGCAATCATCTCTTTTATTAATAGATTAGTAACATTGGCAAAAGTTTATGGTACGAGTATTTCACCTATAGGTATGGCTATTTATCTTTTAAAAGAAGATAATTTAATAAAACACCCAACAAGTCAATTCGCTGATGCTTCAACGAGTAATTTAGAAGTTAAAGAGAAATCGGTAACGACAGATGAATACATATTGTCAAATGCATTCCTTTCTGGATTAGAAAAGATTATTCAAGATAAAACAAATCTACAAAAAGAAATTTCTGCTTTGGTTTATGGTATCGATCCGGAAAGAGCGTATCAGTTACCAATGTATAATGCTCTAAAGGATTGTTTTGAGAATAATGAAAGTCAAACTTCGCTCAATACATATGCTAAGCATCCGCTGTTTGCATCTGTATTAATAGAGATTGTGCATCAAATTGATACCACATATTATCAAAATGTAACAACAAAACTAGCAGAAATAATGGATTCTGATATTTCAGTGGAGGCTCAAGCATCAATCCAGCAATCTTGGGACTATCTGGCTGGGCAATACGTCAGACTCAATTCTCCAGTTCGGAAATATTCAAATCTTGAAAAGAATATTCTTTGTCATGTTAATGATGAAAAGCAAAAGCAAGTAGCAAAAGAATTTTGTACTATATTGACTTCTGACCAGTCCGTCAAAGGTGACGATTTGTTCAATACTTTAACTGAGTTATTCAATGAACCATTTGCGAATAATTGGGATATTTCTGATATATGCCCAAAAACATATAAATCGGCAGAACAATTTGTTGTTTACGTAAAGGCAGCGTTATCAGATTATAAACAATTCCCTGTTTATACAGATTCTCAAGATTTGAATAGCTACCTAACAGACAAGTTGCTTGCAGACGAAGATTATACAAATGTCATTGAAATACTCCGAGACGATAAAAACTATGAAGTAATATCTGTTGCGGATAACGCTATTATAAAATTTTCAGAGGAAAAATCCTCTTATTTAATAGCGGTACGACTTCTTCATATAATTAAGTTGTTTTATTCCAAAGCAGACATAAATCCTTCTAACGAGTATCTCATTTCTCTTTGGCAGAAGATTAAACAAGACGAGAAAGATTCTACACAACCTTCGGATGAGTATAAGGAACTTTATGCATTGTTAGCAGTTAGTTATCCGGGGAATCTTCAAGGTGAACCGCAATGGAGTGACATAGATATAGCAGAAAGGACATTGTTCTTTACAACGACCAGCAAACTTATCTCGTTGTCTATTCAGTATCCTGGAGATTCTGCACTACAAGGTTTATTGGTAGCTTCTCTCATTAATAAAGTTTCTGATGACGAGCCTTCAATAAATGGAGGTTTTGTTGCACTCTGGAATCAACTTATGTCAAACAACCCAGTCATTAAAATAAACCATCTGTTAGATTTCTCGGAGAAATGGGGATATGACAATCTAATAAAAGAAGAGGAAGGCAAAAACATAAATCAACTCTTACCAAATCAGGAGTGGATTGATGAAATGTTTAAGTCGGAATCGCATATAGGAAAAGTACTAAGCGAAAAAGCCATATCGGAAATAAAATCAATGTCTTCTGACCAATTCTTCCAAATGCAAACCTTATTGCCAACTAATAATTATTGGTATAAAGTTTTAGAGAGTCTCATAAATAATGACAAAATGGCTAATCCTTTGGGAAACAATCTTAAGAAGATAGTTGTAAAAGCATTACAATTAATTGCAAATAATAATCTGCGAGATAATATAGTCATCCATAAATTGCTTTCACTGGGATATGATGATTATCCAAGTTATGCCACTGATATTAATGACATTCGTCGGCAGATTTTTCTTAGAGCTAATGGGTATGTTATTTCTAATAACAATTTTCCAATATTACACAAATGGTTGGAACGAACTGGAATTAATGAACTTGGCAACATCAACGACTCAGCAGATACAATCCTTGCTCCTATAGTAGATGACGCAAAATGCCAACAGATAATACTTTCTAATGGGGACTACTATCGACCTATTATTGAGAAATCCACAAAAACGTCTTCTGCATTACATAACAAACTAAAAAAACTGCTTAAATCAGAGAATGGTCTTGAGTTTGTTCAATATATCAAAAGTATAGTAACATATGAAGCGGCTGAATAGTCGAATAACTAGATTACGTTATAAAAGTAATAGCGTTTTTTTTCACACCAAAAAACATAAATAAATAGGCAGGTGTTTCCATTTTGGAACACCTGCTCATTATTATATATATGTATGCGCGCGAGGGCTATTTGCTCAGCGACCGTTTGAGCCTATTGCCTGGATAATGTTTGGCATGGGCATATCGCATAGCACGGCGGGCCCAATCGAGAAAGTCTTCATCCTTATCTCGCCACGGCATATCGTTTGATGTGCCGCCACCGCCTGACACCTGAGCTGCACCAGTCGCGCCATCTATTCCAGCAATGAATACTCTCAGACCAGTGCTTAGCACATCCTTCCAACGGAAATTGTTACGGTCATCAATGAATGTGTCCTCTGCCATCGCATCTGCTTCTGGGATTTCTCGGCATATTTTGACTGCTTCATATAGCACTTGATCAAAAATGGAAGCTTTGAGAATAATCTCGGCATCTCTGTTGATATAGTTTATCATGACATTGTCCTTCTTCATGATTGCGTCTAGCCCTTTCAATTTGGAATTGTAGGTAGATTTGAGACTATCCAATTCTTGATTAACTTGGTCAAGTTTTCCTCGCTTTTCTCTCAAATTGATTCTGATTTCAGTCAGCGTTTGATTGAGAAACTTTATCTGGCGCAGAATATCCTCCTTGTTGGAGTCGGATTCCTGTTGTTGCGCTTCAAGTTCTGCTATCTGTGATTGGATTTCCTCTTGCCGACGAGTAAGATTCTCAATCATGGTGGTAAGTCCTTTCACGGCACGACGCTTGGTTTCAAGTTCCTCTTCGAGAGATTTGTTCTCACGATGCAACTCTCGGTTGTGTTCTTCGAGCGACTTGTGACGTGCTCCTGTTTCATGAATGTCATCTCCACGTTCCAGTCCCCACTTCTCATTGACGGCAGCATACCAATCGTGCCATTCGCGCATTTTGTCGCGAGCTGCAACAAGAGAGCCGCCTCCGAACATATCTTTTGCAGATAAACGACCGTCCTCTAAGATTGGAGTAATGGTAGCGTGAATGTGACAATTTTTCTCGTCACAATGTGCGATAAAGGAAATGATGTTCTTCTCACCGATGCGTTCTGCGAGAGCCTTGTAATTGTCGAGAGCGAACTGCTCTATCTCAGGCATACGCTTTATGTGAGCGTTGTTTCCTCGCTCTTGAAGCACTTGATTCCCGAATGCAAGTTCATTCATGCGTTCACTGTTACCACCTATAACGAGAGAAACAGAGAGATGTTGAGTGCTTCTAACTATCGGTTCTTTTCCTGTTGCAGCAAGCCTTTCGGCTTTCCATTCAGCGATACGTGCATCTACTTTTTCCTTGATGCAGACCGATTTATCTACTGGAGCAATGACACCTCCTTTGCGTACCTCGAAGTTGAGATGCGCACGACTCTTGTCGTAATTACGTTCTGGGTCATCAAGTTTACATTCCCATCGGGACTCATCCCATTTGCGCTGATGTTCTGCGCTGAGTGCTGGAGTCATCTTCATCTTGCTGACTTCAAGCATAGCTTTTTTACCTGTGGTCATATAGTTATCCTTTATAATGGTTTAATATAAAAGTGATTATTCTGCCAGAGCTTGCTCTTTCATTAGGCAGACCTCAACCCCTCGGAGAGCCTAACAGCCAAGTGTGCTTGGTGTATTAGGCTATACCAAAGGGTTATAATGTCTGCAAGCAGACTCGTTACGGCTTACTTCTCCCAAGGTTCAGCCCCGAGGTATCTGTTCAGATACATCTGGTCAATGGCGTTAGGCGTTTGACTGATGTAGGTTTGAACAAAACCGATGGCCTTACGTTTCTTCTCTTCGCTGAAAGATTCCCAAATGGAGAGCGATTCGTTGCGATAGGTACCGAGTTTCGGATATACCGCTTCGATTGCATCAAGAGGGAGCGATTCTTCAACAGCTTCTGACGCATCGGTAGCATCGTCTGCGATTTGCTGCGATTCGCTATCAGTTGTAGTTGCTTTCTTGGCAGCCTTCTTTTTTGCAGCCGACTTCTTGCCCATGGCATTGGTCGTATTGATTTCGCTGCGTTTTGCAGAAGATTCACGTTGCGCCTCAATGTGGGAGCGAAACAGAGTGAAGATTGCTTTGAGTGCACTATTGCTGAACGAAGGAGCAATACCCTTGTTGGCATATTGGGCGATGGCTTTTGCCATCTGCCCAGCTTCCTTATCATCAAGTTCAGCCAACATCACAAGATGATCAATAGGAATACTAAGATTTTTCATAGAATACTTTTTTGTGGGCTTTCGCCCGGTTTAGTAATAGTTTAAATTTTTACATAGTAGCCTTTGCACGTTCGCTTGAGTCGTCCGTCTTGAATGAACTTGTCAATCCATTTGTAAGCAGTACTAGCATTCTCGTTCATTTCTGAAACGATTCGGTCGTAAACGGATTTGTCGAATTCATCAGGTAGCTTGTGATACAACGCATAGCGACGGGCATTGACTCCTGATTCAGGAACTCTCAAGGAATTCTTTATTCCAGAAGAAGATAACTTCACATATATGTATGCGGAATGATACAGTAGTGTTTCGCTGATACATAATGCAGAGAAGAAATCAGTTTCTGAGCATTCGAACAGCAGATGCCCATCCGGTGATCTGGTTTCTGGGGGAACATTATCAAAAGTGCGTATAATAGTAAAGAGCATCATCATCCTATAGGCAACGAGTCCCAATCGTCGAACCAGACCTTGCATTCCGTTGTCTATCTCATCGCAACATTTTTCATTGAGCTGTGTGAGCCATGTATGGAATAATAGAACGTGGTATTTAGGAACGACAATTTCTATAACTCCAAGTTTTGCAAACTCATCGTGTAGAAGGATAAGTTTTTCCCCAAGCTGCTTGAATGCAACATGTTTGGAGTTGCTGATACAATCTGTTGCAAAGACATTACGTATTCCTCTACGAAAGGGAATGAAGTAATAGATGAATCTACTGAGCAAACCATCTTCTTCATCAGGAATCAAACGCTGAACCTGCTTTGGTGTTCCAGATAGGACAACGGAGAAACGAGGTAATGGCAATTCTATATATTCTCTGTCTTTTCTTCTACTCATACTGATCGTCTCATGATGGAATCCTTTTCTTAGGAGGTCAGAATAGTTGCCATGCTCGGATTTGAGAGTCTGACTTAAAGTGTCACCTTCAGTCTCAAAAAGAATCCCAACTCCGTCATTATCAGACAATAGACTTACAAATGAACTTGCGCTGCTATTTGCTGGAATTATCAAAGTTTTTTGAGGCGGTTGCTCTGGCTCTGTTAGATCCAGACATTTCTTTTTGTTCTGTTGATATTCAGCCATCTTGGCCTTATAATCTATCATCAACTGTCTGCTCTCCTCATGCAGTCTGTTGTTAATGGGGGCTATAAGTTCCCTGCATAGATTCAGTGAACCTTTTCCCATTCCTGCATCTGCTACAAGGAATAAGTATAAGTTAGGATAAACGACATGGTCATCATAGAGTCCACATACATTGGGGAAACAGGCAGATAAGCATCCAATCGTTCCAAGTAGGACAATTCCATGATCCTCAATGGATATAGAACTGTTCACAACCTCCTGGAAAAATGAAGGCAGAGAAGTGTACAACGACTCTGGCAGGGTTGGCAGATTAGCGCTATCTGTTATCCAATTCTCCAAATTACCATTTTGGATATTTGGTAAAATGGAATTTTGATACTTGAAAAGTACTATGCCAACTTTAGATGCCAGGTAAAAGAAAGTAGAGAGAGTTATTCCACTTCCTTTACTGTTTAGGCAGTTGTTGTATTGCTTATCAGTGGCATTGAATTCATAGCCTGGGTGCAATGTGCTGAGCCTTTGGAAGTACTCTCTTCCTGTTTCTTTAAATTCTGAGACTAGAGCAAATCCAAGTTTTACCCATTCGTCGTAACTGGGTGCGATGTCAAGTCCCCTAGACTCTATCTCAGAAATTATTTCCTCTACTTGTGACCGTACGTCAGATGAAGAGCTGCAACTGTAAATAGAAGACGACTTGTTAGGGGAGACCTTTTTAGAAGGGGCATTCTCCCAATCTAGGGCGGAAAATATTTTCTTCGACATATTCCGAGTATTTAGGGTTAATGTATGCCTGTGGGTCGTAGGGCAGGAAGCAGGAACGTGCCACGTCGCTTCCTGACTTATCCACAGGAGGTAATCCAGTTGACTCAATGCAGTTGGCTACAGCCTTGAAATAACGGGAATGCTCCCAGCCTTTCAAGTCGATGGGGATAATCCACTTCACACCATCGCCTGATGGACTTGTGAACATCAGTTCCGTATCGAAGTAGTCATGCGTCAGAAGTCACTCTTTGAACCTGTCGGGATTGCCGACATGATCAAAATCGAGGCACATCAATCCTGAGTGCTGTATCAGTTCCTTCTCATTTCGCTTGCGAAACAATCCCGAGAATGTACAGTAGTCAAAGTGCGTTGCCTTGTACTTCTTAGCTTCCGAAGGTGATGTCAAAGAGCGGAGTGTGTCGGTCTGCGGCTTGGCATAGTGACCGACAAGGTAGCGATAGACATCAACTACCGTGATGGCACGGCATGGCTCAATGTTCTGAATGGGTTTTCGGTAAAAGGAGAATCCATGCAGGTCGTCCATGCCGCGCCAAAAATCGGTTGCGTAGTCTTGCATCATACTTCTTTCCCTTTCTTTGAAAGAACAAATTCACGCGCCTCACGCATAAGGTCTTCCTCGGACTTCTGGGCTCCACGCTTCAACCACTCATCAATCTCAGATTGAAGGAACATGAGTCCCTTGGTCATCTTATGATAGGGTATCGTCTTCTTAGACACCCATTCATAGACGGTCTGCTTCTTGGGATGGCTGGGGTGATAAGCGCAAAGCTCATCGATGTTCATCCATCGAGGTGATTCACTGGCGCGCCCTTTCTTGCGCAGGTTGTTGACAGTCTCTTGAAGGCTGTCAACTTTTTCAATGAGGTAGGTCAATGCTCTTGGCATCTCCTCCAACGATTTTACTTGAAATGTTTCGGTCATATACTTATATTTTTTTGAATTGTATTTTGTGCCTTTTTTCGTAGAATGGCGATGCAAAGTAACTCACTAAATTACGAACTGCCATAAAATTCGAGCTTCAACAGACCGATATTATAATTACTTAAGATTCGAGTATGATTTTGCAGCAAAAATCATACTATAAACCTCATAGACAGCGCTTTATAACAACGAAACAAAAAGTGATAGAAACATGCGTATAAGGAATGGTAATGATATAAAAAAGCCCCCGATAAACTCGGAGGCTCGACCTGGTAAAACAGGTAGAAATCAGATAGCAGGAACACTTTCTATGTCATCATTGGTGGGAGTAAGATTCTCAATATGGATGACATCGGCAGCATTACGTTTACTTTTATCAACAATGTGTGCATAAATCTGAGTGGTCTTTACATTCGTATGTCCAAGCATTCCTTTAATGGTATAGATGTCGGTATCACGTTCGAGTTGCAGAGTTGCGAAGGTATGACGGCTGCAGTGGAATGTGATATGCTTCTTGATGCCCGATGCTTCAATCCATTTCTTCAATGGGCGAGAAATCCAAGACGAACCAGTCAGTCCTTCAAATACACGCTGATTTGGTTCTCTACGTTCTCCGCAAAGGGAGTAGGCCTGTTCGTTGATAGGGAGATAATCTACCACATGTGTCTTTCGCTGGGTGAAGTCCACTTGCCATCCACTTCCTGTTTGAGTTATTTCGCCCCATGTAAGATCATGAATGTCACACAGACGGATACCAGTGAGTACAGCAAAGAAGAAAGCACGTTTCAAAACTTCATTCTCACAAGGAGTCTTGGCCAATGTTTCTGCTTCTTCAAGTGTCAATGTCTCTCGCTTGACCTTTACATCAGGAATGCCTTTCACTTTGGCTGCAATGTCAACAGTAAGGTATTCGTCAATGAATGCACGATGCAAACCTGCCTTTACAATAGAGAAATATGTAGCGGCAGAGTTTTGCGAGAGAGTGCCACCTTTGTTGCCTCCCTGTGGAGCAGAGAGCATGAACAGCTTGATGTCTTCAAGTAGTTTTGCTGAGATTGTCTTGAACGGGATGGGCTTTCCTTTAGAGTAGATGGACAGCAATTTACCTACACGAGTCCAGTTGACGATGATAGAGTCAGAGCTGTTAGGATGGCACTTGTAAATAATGCTGTTGAAGTATGCAATGAAATCTTGTTCACCGCGTTCGTTCTGAGCAATCATTTCCTGCTCTCTGTCGGAATAAACTACGGCGGTATCGTACTCCTGCTGACGCAAGGCACGTACCTTGTCGGCATATCGACATGCCTCCTTGTCCAACTGCGACTGGCATTGGATAATGCCGTTGGAATCTCGCTTAGGTTTGTACTTGTAGTTACCGTCCTCATCAATCTTGCTGATGGCAGTCATATCCCAGATAGGGGTAGTGATGGTACGGTTAACTGCCTCAATGACTCTCTTAGGCTTAGTGCTGCCTGGATTACGTACAGGGTACGACTCGATGTAGAGGTACCACTCTTCACGGAAGATCGACTTACGGAGCTTAACCGTGACTTTGGTGTGCAATAAAGGTCTTCTCATTTTGTTTCTGATTTATATAAGTTATCAATTTCTTCTTTGGGTACATACACATAGTTGCCAATTTGACGAGAGGGGATAGAGTACTTTCTGACATGTGCCCACACAGAACTATCGTTTATGTGGTATTTCTCGCAGACTTCTCCGATGGTGTAGCAGTCCTCGGGTTCAAGACTGTACTTCTTTGGCAGAGGCGTTTCCTTGATGTGCTTGGCTATAGGCCGCTTCACAAACATCTTCTCCAGATCCTTACGGTTTATCCTTGTGAGTTTGGTACCGATGTTGATGCTGGGTATCTGACCTCGACGAACCATCAGATACAGCGTATCACGTTCAACACCATAGATAGCCACTGCTTCCCTAATGGAGAGATATTCTCTCACCTTGGGAACACTTTTGGCAATCAAAGCCAGTTGCTTTTCCCTGGCTTCTGCTCTCTTCTTACGTGCATAAGCCACATCGCTGCATTTCTTGCAGCAATAGAGGCTATCGAGCGTTTTGATGATAAACACCTTTCCGCAGATTCCGCACCTTCTTTTGATTTCAAGTCCTAATTTTGGCATCTTTTTGCTTTTTATGAGTTAATATGTGACATGTAACAAATTGAAACAGCCCTCAAACGCCCATTTTCGTATCCTGTACATCACCGACTATTAAGTACGGATTAGTAGGAATAAGTAGGTTTTAGTCGGGCTTTTCCTACGTTTTTGTCGTGCTACACACATGTAACAAAAAAGCCGTAAAAAAAGCAGAATAAGCACATAGAAAACATGAGCCCATAAAAAAAATGGCGTGTAACTCATTGAGCTACACGCCATTTGATAGTGTTTTGTTATGTCTTTACTTATGCGTCTCATTTGACTTCCTCTAATTCAATATTCAATTCACCATTATTAAAAATAGTCTCATCAAAACTATTTGGCTTCGGCTGATTTATGTCGTTGAGTTTACTTGCATCAAGATATACATCAAAGAAATACTTATCAGCCAGTTTTCTTAAGAATTCCACATAACTATTAAGGTCACAATCCTGAAACAAGTGGTATAAACAATAGAACAGATAGTTTTTTCTTTGCTTAGGTGTGAAAGCGACTTCAAACATAGACAATAATTGAATAACCTCATTCTGTTGTGCCTTATTGTCCTCATACAAATCCTTTAGATAAGCGGCCTTACTACCTTTCTTGTAAAAATATTGCAACTTCCATGGATTCTCAATGGCTCTATCTTCGCCATTTGTGTGATGTATTACAAAGTTATCAAGAAAGTATTTAGCCAAAAGGAGATTGTATGCGAAATCTTTAACAAACTCAGGAGTAAGATTTACTTTGTCAAACTCCTTAATTAGTTCTTTATCATCAAGAGTAAAATTTAAAGGAGTAAAATCATCTTCGTTCAACAATCTCGTAATTTTCAGTACAATTAATAGAAAATTCGGAAAGTCTATTATGGGCTGGAAACGATCGTTTATATCATCTTCTTCCTTCTTTTCTATCTTTTTTATAGGTGTATTTAAAAAATCTGAAATAGTTTTCATCCCCAATGATAAAGATGACTCCACATTAGAATCTGGGAAGTCGTCGAAAGATTCCATTTCAAAATCTTCCATTGTTTTACCAAAGACACTTGTCATCCCAGGGAGCTTCTGCTGAATATAGAAACTCATATCACTACAAGCCTCCCATATACGACTAAACTTCTCCATAGCATCATCATCGCCAATTAATTGTTCGCAGAGTTTAGCTTTTACTATTTCGTACTTTTCTAACTGCTCACCGCGAGAGTTCATAACCTCAAAATAGTGATTCAAATCTACATCTTTCGGCACACGATAATGGATGATATGCACCTTGTCCAAGAAAAAAGACTTAAAAGATTCGATATCAGTCTTCTTGTCACCTACAATCTCTTTGAGTGCTTCCTTTGCGTAATGGAAGCCATTAAGAATACCCATATCGTTTTCATCACCAAACACAGGCATTTTTTTTATTGTCGCTGCCGAAACTTTTCTTGCAGAATAAGTAAGAGTATTTGGAATATTCTTTATGTCCAATGCCTTTAGAATAATGTAGATTGTTGTCAATCGCTGTTGTCCATCAATAACTTCATAAATATTATCATCTCGCTTGTATGTGACAAGAGTACCAATATAGTAAACAGACTTTTCCAACGAATCATATACATCCTTTATTAAGGCATATATTTCTTCACGCCCCCAGGCATAATTACGCTGATAGATAGGTATCTTGTATAATATAGAAGCCCCTCTGTTTGAGAAATAGATGTCATGAATAGAGCACTCTTCAAGAATATTATTCAAATCTTTCATTGTCTTCAATTTTTATAGTAACCATTTGTTTGGAAGAAATACAGATAGTTTTCATACACACCATCTTTCTCGTCCTTTAGATTCTTCAATGTTTCACCATCGCCACTATACTCGTAGCATTCCTGCGCCCAACCATCTTTAATGTCATCATTTGAAAGCGGGTTAAGCTTGTCTGCCAAAGCACTCAGTAATGAAGTCGGTGTATCTTGCTTAGCAATCAGTTTATACATATTAAATGTATTGATCTTTTCACTCCACCCCATAATGTAGTTTTGTGCAGAAAGCCAACCAAGATTAGTATATTGTGCCCTCAAAGAATAAGCCCAAATGAACGCATATATGACAAATTGTTCAAACAAGTCAATATCTTCTTTTGTCGGATATGTCTCTGGGCAGAATCTGTCAACGTAAAGCAGAACAGAGGTATCAAACATCAGACGTGTTATACCGTTACCTATTCCTTTTTTGAAGTGCCGGTCTAATGTTTTAACTATTATATTGTCATTGATATAGAATCCCTCATACTTATTGTTATTCTGAATATCTTTTAATATATTATAATAGTGCTTTGTATATTCAAAGAACGGCTTACCGGCAATTATCGGTGTGTCTAATTGGAACGCATTTACATTCCGAGTACCTGAGACAAAAGGCATTGCAGAAGAATTGACCATATCTGCATAGCAATAGGCACTCTTGTAGAATTGGGCATAAGGCGTTCTTGCTAAACGAGTAACACCTTTGAACATATGGATGTTATGCTCATTCAAGATATTAGCTTTGTTGCCTGCTACCCATTCTTTGATACGATATAGGTAATTACCAAAAAAATCAGCTAAATCTCTTTGTGAAACCTGTTCCCAATCCTTTACTATTCTTTCTGTTTCATCCTCGCTGATGTTATTCATCTCGCGTAGATGGTATGCTTTCAACAAATCATGAGGATAAAGAGCCTTACCCCGTGCATTTTGAGAGTCAAAGAACTGAAAAGCTTCAGACACATCGGTGGTTATCACAACAATCAACTCACACCTGTTCTCTATATAATCCTTAAGATGCTCCATCTCCCGTTGATGTTCAACTGCCGAATCATTGTCTTCCGACTTTAATCCAACCCTACGGAAAAGTGCATTATAGTTGTTGGCGATATTATGGTCATTGTACGTATTGTCATATATCTTTTGTTTCAAAACCCCGATACTATTTTCTCCTAATGCCGTCAGAAGAAGAGAGAAAGTAATGATGCGTTGCTGTCCATCAACAATATCATATTGTTCCTTTTCCTTCGTTTTGTGAAGGATAAGTGTACCAACCCTGTATCTTTCCTTATTACTATTCTTGGCATCAATAATATCATCGAGCAATTGTATGGCATTCCGAGCTGTCCATTTGTACGGACGCTGATAGAGAGGCACACATAGCTCTACATCCTTGATAGGCTCCTCGCAATTCGTTATGGTTTTGCGAAGTAGCAAATCACCTATAGTAGTTATTGATAATGTTAAACTATTCATAATATGAGGATTAGTTATATGAGGATTAGTTATATGAGGATTAGTTATATGAGTATTAGTTATATGAGTTCACACATCGTAATCCAAACCATTTTAAAAGGTCAGTATAACAATTGAAATATCCTTTTATATATTTTTATCTACAATCTTACTTAATTCTTCCTCAACTTCCTCCACCGTAGGTAAAGCAGATTTCAGATTATCGGGAATAGCCTTTGACAGTTGATAATCACTCACGCCAATTGGCTGATCGTAGCCAGAGAGTGCATATTGTGCCACCACTTTATCTCCACCATTGCAGAGGAGTAAGCCGATGGTCTTATTGTCGTGCTCGCCACGTAGAGTATCGTCTACTACATTGATGTAGAAGTTCAGTTGTCCCATAATATTCGGGCTTGAAAGGTGTGGCTTTGAGTTCGATAACAACGTATGCATGTAGTTGGATATTATAGAGAATGAGGTCGGCATAGAAATCAGAATCGCCCACTTCAAAATGCTTCTGCTGTGCCACAAATGCAAAGCCACTACCCATTTCCAAAAGATATTTGGTGATATGAGAAACCAATTGCCGTTCAATGTCTCGTTCTGCCATTTTATCTGTCTGTCCCATCATATCAAAGATATATGGGTCTTTCATCAGATAATTGGCAAGGTCGCTTTGCGGTTTGGGTAATCGTGCCGAGAAGTTACTCACTTTCTTTGCTGCAATCTGCCGAGCGAAAAGATTAGTCTCAATCTGCATTTGCAGAACATTACTACTCCAACCATTGGCAACTGCTTGCGTGATATACCAAAAGCGTTCACCCAAAGGCAACTTGCTGTTAAGCAAAATTACATGGCTTGCCCAGTTGGTGCGAACTATGGCTGAGTGCTTGAAGATTCCCTCTATCTGACTGATATCGCTGTGATAGATAGCAGACAGCGTTTCAGAAACATCTCCTAATTGTGCAAGAGGTTCTTGCGTAATTATATCTCCCCGAATACCTGCTGCTTGTATTTGCGCAAGAGGCTCTTGCGTAAATTGATTGAGCTCATTTGTGAGTTGTAATACATTATCAACCGAAGGACTATTAAGCAACTTTTCAACCTTAACCATTTCTGTTAGAGCCTCCATAGGATAAGCCTTTGCGAATTGGCACATATAGATAAGATTGCGAGTGGAATACCCTTTCTTATTCGGATATTTAGAACGTATCGCCTTAGAAAGGTTGTCAATGACTTTGCTTCCCCAACCATCTTTCTTTTGGAGGTAGAGGATAAAATGCCCCACTTTCCAATAGTGGAAAAGCATATCTGCGTTTGCAGAGGCTATTAAGCGTACTTGCGTATACTCTAGGTCAGTACCAATAGCTCGTACAATGAGAGCTAAATCTTGGTGCTCAGTTTTATTTATTTCTTGGATCATATGGTTTCGGTGTTATAATTGATTGAATTTACTCATGGCATTCGCTTTGATGTCGTCCGCAATATCTATGTATGGTTTCATAGCCTTGTAATCGCTATGCCCAGTCCATTTCATAACTACTTGCGGAGGAATACCCAATGCAAGTGCATTGCAGATAAACGTTCTACGACCAGCGTGTGTTCCAAGCAAGGCATATTTAGGTGTAACTTCGTCAATGCGCTCATTACCTCTATAATAAGTTTGACGTACAGGCTCGTCAATGCCTGCAAGTTCAGCTAATTCTTTAAGATAATCATTCATTTTCTGGTTAGTTATAACAGGTAACACCTTGTCATCTTCAAATGCCACATCTTTGTATTTATCAAGAATTGCTTTACTATGTTTATTCAATTCGATAATCAGGCTATCAGAAGTCTTAACCGTTGTAACCTCAATGTGGTCGCCCTTTATATCACTTCTACGAAGATTGAACACGTCGGAATAACGCAAACCTGTGAAGCATTGAAATAGAAAAACATCACGCACTCGGTCTAAGGCTTGCTTGGTGGTAGGTATTTCGAACTCTCGGAGTTTGTTCAGTTCCTCCCATGTGAGGAAAATGATTTTCTTCTGTGTACTTTTAAGTTTGGGCTTATAGCTGTCATAGGCATTGTTCTGATGCACACCTTTCTTGAATGCCCAGCGTAAAAACCATTTCAAGAAACTAAGTTGCTTGCCTATGGTAGAATTACGCATTTCCTTTACATCACGGAGATAAGTAACATAATTATTCAGCCCCCTCTCATCAAAGAAATCAAATGTAAGTTCATCTCGAAAGTTCATCAGATGATTTTTCACCGCAGCAAACTTCTCGTAGGTGGAATCCGTCCAATCATTTTGCCGTCCACAATCTCGCACAAATTCATCAAACACTTTGTAAAAAGTGTTAGGCATTGATTTGCTCGGTTTGACTTCTTCCTCAATAGGTTTGTGCAGCGCATTGAATGCCTCTTTTATTTGTTCCTGTGTGGGCATTATTTCTTCCACTTCAAACTTCTTGAAGATGTCCTGTATTTCTGTATAGTAGCCCAAGAGTGAAGCATTGATTTCAGAAGCCGATTGTTTCAGTTTGTTGCTACAACCATTCTTTACACGTTGCTTATCTGCATCCCACTTGGCAGCATCGATGCGATAGCCTGTCGTGAACTCAATCCGCTTGGAAGCGAAATTGACACGCATACGGATAGGCACATTCTCAACAATGAGAACACCGTTCTTCTTCCTACTTTCCAACGTGAAGATAATGTTTCGTTTGATGTTCATGCTTTTGGGTGTATAGATTTCTGCACCCAAAATTACACCCAAATTTTGATATTACCAAAGATTTTCCATGAAATCTTATTTTATTAATATTCTGTATAAATCTCTATTATACAATAGATTGAACGTATATGATACTATTTGAAGGTTCAAGAGAAAGAGCCTCTCTCTCCGCTAATAGGCTTTAAAAGGACTTCACAAGGGTTGTCAATTTAGCCTTCAAAAATTAGCTAATCGTTGTAAAATCAAGGTTTTACAACGATTTTTCTTTGTATATACCTCCATTGCCTGACGGCATAATCCTATATTTTGACAGTCATCTTTCGGTCAATTTCTGCTACACTTACTGCTACACAAAAATTGCAGTAGCAAAAAATGTAGCAGTGACGGGATTTTGAATACCATATTGACGGCATCAACTCTTTCTTTTTCAATGTATTAAGTATTAACTTTGCAGCCGAGTGCTACACAAAAGAATGATGCATTATGAGAACAAATTTCAAGGTGTCCTTCTACCTACGTTCAAACTATGAGAACAAAGAAGGAAAGTCGCCTGTAATGCTCCGAGTATTCCTTAACGGAGAGATGGCTAATTTCGGATCTACGAAAATATTCGTGGACAAGTCGCTGTGGAATAACACTACCAGCAGGCTCAAAGGTCGGACGGCAGAAGCCTTATCCGCTAATGCCACATTGGACTCCATTTCCACAATGCTGAATAACATTTACCACAAATTCGAGGATGATGAATCCTTGTCATTGGATAAAATCCGCTCATTCTTTGTCGGGAAAGACAGGGAGTACACGACCTTTCTCCCTATATTCGACAAGTTCAACGAAGATGTCAGACAGCGTGTCGGACATACCATCAGCAAGGACAGCCTGCAAAAGTACAGCGTTTTAAGAAGGCATTTCGCAGAATTCCTTATCTATAAGTATGGGAAGAAAGATATTGGACTGGCAGAGTTCACGCCATCCGTAGTACAGGATTTTGAGTTATATCTGAGTACGGCGGCTGGGTGTGCCTATAACACATCAGTCAAGAAATTGAAGGCACTGAAAACCGTGACCATCTATGCGCAAAAGCGTGGCTATCTTCTTCACGACCCATTCCTCAATCATCGTTTCCACTTGGAGCCGGTAAACCGTGGCTTCCTTACGGACGAGGAAATCATGAAGATTGCCAACAAAGAACTGGATATCCACCGCTTAGAACTAGTAAGGGACGTTTTCATCTTTTCATGTTTCACAGGTCTGGCATATATTGATGTTTCCAATCTCACACCAGACAATATCGTAACACTTGATGATAAGCAGTGGATTATGACCAAGAGGCAGAAAACAAGTGTGGAGACAAATGTTTTATTGCTTGACATTCCCAAGAGTATCATTGCCAAGTACAGTCATAAGACCTATCGGGACGGCAAACTATTTCCCATTCTAACGAATCAGAAAACCAACGCATATTTAAAAGAAATTGCCGACCTTTGCGGTGTCAAGAAGAATCTGACCTTCCATCTTGCCCGGCATACATTTGCGACCATGTCGCTCAGCAAGGGCGTTCCTATGGAAAGTGTGTCGAAGATGCTGGGACATACCAACATTAAAACGACACAAATTTATGCCCGTATAACCAATAAGAAGATAGAACACGATATGGAACAGTTGGCTGGCAAGTTAGACAAGTTCAATGTTGCTATGGGCATCAACTCAAAATAATGTACAACCCTAAACTAAGAAGATTATGACAACAACAAAGAAAGAACTTTCCTACTTCCGTTTGAAGTTGGAAGCGTATCTCGGAGAGCATTTTCCTGAGAGAGTGAATGAAAATACGTTTATAACTGCTCGCGCAGACGAAGCATTGACAGCTTACTGCGATGCTATAGCACAAGGTTTTTCTCACCCAGAGGCGGAGACGATGGCAAGCGAAGTTCTGTATCAAGGTTTGCATTTTTCCAAGTACGACACCCTTGTTTCAGTTTTAGAGAATGAGTTTGAGAAAGAACTCCCTTCTCCTCTTCCTGAAAGACTAACACCAATGCTTCTGAAGAATAAGACCGTACAAAGCGTTTTCAACAAGTATGAACTGACGGACGACTTTGGGGCGAGTCCAGATTATGAGAAACTCTACACCGAACTGACAGGGACAATTGTTCTGATTATCGAGGTTAATGGTCTGCCAACTGTCGATAGTGAGAACATGACTTGATGTAACACCATCGGGAGCTTTTGTAGTGTCAAGAGCCAAGATAACCATTCTTCCCCACACACCAAGAGTTTGAGCAAACACTTGGCTTTTTTCGAGCATAGCTCTCAACAACTCGTGTGAGGCAGAATATCTTGTTATTGCTCTTGAAACTATTAAAAGCTCCGATATGAATACAATCATCATGAATCAAGACGTTCTTAAAAGTGCGATTTCTCGCCGAGACAATAGAAGCGAGCTTCCATTGTCCTCACGGCTTAACGAAATCGTTCACACACCTGCCTTCATCAAGGCAGATGCATCGAACAAAAGCGATAATATCAAGCAGCAGCCGACTTCTCCCAAGCAAGTTCACCGCTTCGGTTGGACACGCTTCATCGAACTCACTATCCTGCTTTCTATCGTTATCGGTGCCATTTGGTTTATCTCGAAGATGGTAACGCCACAAGTCGTAACTGCCGTCTCTGTCATTGCAGGTTTTCTGATACTACGCTTTATAGTCAGGGTAATTCTAAAAGTGACAATTACGCTGCTGAGCATTCTCTTCTGGCTGGCAATTCTCTGTGCCATCCTGCTATGCGTGCTTTGAGAAACACAGCTCAGTAAAACTTTCCATTTGATTTCATCAGGTGGTTATCTCTCATTTTGAGATAGCCACCTTTTCTATTTTCCACTACGAGCGTTGCACTTTTGCTTCTTTTCCAATGCTCCACGATATGCGATGACAAGGAGACGGATGCTGTTCCCTTTTTATCCGCAAAGGTAGTACGGGGCTTGTGGCTTTC